>P_1C_Sed_2_UnCtyDRAFT_1000161_pt1 | contig 20668 bp, 19 predicted proteins | sample Pon1CUnioCityCA_4_FD_10229 | JGI IMG/M metagenome (IMG submission 10229) | reverse complement strand
GCTCGAAAATTTAACTGCTCCAGAGCGTGGGTTACTAAGGTATTGTCTTAAAGTTAAAAGAGTTTCAAGCTTGTTGGTCGGGAGGTGTGTTCAGTCTGAAATAAGTGATCAGGTTAAGTTGTACGTTCAGTTAAATTTATTGCTACCATACTCTCCTTCTATAAAAAGATACCAACATGGTCTCAATCTTTGGTGATTTATGGTTTGTAAGCAATGATTTTTTAAGTCGGCATTATCATGTTAAAAACAATATTGATCTAACAATCATATTGGAAACAATGGATATTCCATAACATTTTTACATGTAAGGCCTTCCAGTCACTTGTCAAAATAACCTGTTCCTTACGACACTTTGAGACACTGTCCGTTTGTCGACTTTCAAACATAATGCCCAGGAATGGTGGCTGGAACTTCTTATATGGTTTAGCTAGTNTGTTACTAATTTGAGCTTTTAAACTGATAGGGCACTCTTTCACAAAATAATATATTNTGATCCTATATATAGNGCAAAATAAACAGCTTGCAGAATTTCCAAATTCTTGACAGCCCCTCAACTGCGTTGACCTAAATAGAGAACATTATTATTGTTTTGCAGGATTAGAGTATTTCTCGAATTCTGATAAATGTCTCAATTCTACCCCTTTCTTGTCACATCCAACTACCTATACTCATTATACCTTATAAGTAACAGAAAATCCCAAAACAGTAGTTTTTATTAACTCAACAATTCTAGATCAACGGGGAGGCAAGTTATGAAATCTATTAAACTCCTATTAACCGTCTTTTTATTACTGGGAATCTATAGTCTTAGTCAAGCGTACCCTGAAGAAAGTAATCGCCTTGCGGTATTTACAGATACCACAGATACCACCGAATTCTCGTCTGCTGAACTTCCATTATCACCAAACAGCTTTGGCAAACGTCGTCCAAAGTTCGACACCATCCATTTAATTATTGGGATTGGCGGACTGTTCAGCGATTTATCATCTCTGAGTAATATTACTGTTGAACAGCCAAATCTTACTATCCCAATATCAATATACATGCGAATACCTTTTAAGAAAGAATCTTCGAAGTTCAATTTTACAGCAGGCGGAGATTTGGGAATATATCCATCGTTCAATGCCTTTATCATGTATCAATCAAACTTTAGAATCATACTGGGACTAGGGGCAGGACGAATTACTCATCATTATAAAAAAGAAAATTATAGCACTACGTCCGAGGGAAATCCCGAGGATTTGGTGATCAATATTGAGCAAAGTTATGGATTTGCAACTATAGGAATAAGCATAATACCCAAACAACTAGAATTAATAACGACACTTCCCATAAAGTCCAGAATAAAAACAGATTTCGAAGGAAAAAATTATTCAATACGCTTTCCGGGTCCAAAAATATCACTACTAATCTCGCTGCGTTAACTTATAAAATTTGTGAGGATACTATCATGAAAATTAATATAAAAAAGATTGTGTCAGCTTTAATACTGTTGTTTATCATAATTACCGGCGGCTGTATCCCTTCCTCCAAAACAGTTACAAAAGTGGAAGAATTGCAAGATGCCCAAATTCATAATCAGCCCATACGACTACTTACAACGGATTCCAAAACCTACACTTTGGATCAATTTTCAATTAATAATGAGTCGATATCGGGAAGCGGCCATGTCAACGATGGAGACGTCGAAAAATCCTTTAATGGCGACCTGCCATTTTCAGATATTATTTTTATTGAAAGACTAAAGCCATCCTTTTGGCAAGGGTTTTGGATTGTTCCAGCTTCTTTAGGAGTTGGAGCAGGATTAGCATCCTTATTGCAGCCCCAAGAATTCACAATCGAGCGTGTAAGTGGGTCATGCCCTTTTATTTATTCCTATGATGGATCAGAATATCATTTAGAAGCGGAAGCCTTTTCCACTTCAATATCAAAAGCCCTAGAGGCGCAAACCTACCATCACCTTCCATCTCTAAAATCTCAAGAAAATAAACTGAAAATACGGATAGCCAACGAACGTCCTGAAACCCATATTTTTAACAGCATCCAACTTTATGCTGTAGATAGTCACAATGTGTCTTCGATAGTTTTGGACAACAAAAACAGAGCCTGGCCTATTTCCAATAGAATTACACCAGTTACCGCTACGGATCATTTCGGGCAAAATATTTTGAAAAAAGTATCAACCAAAGACAAACAATATTGGAAGACTAACTACAAGAACGTATATACCGAAGCGGATTTTCGAGATGAATTGACTCTAAGTTTTGACATACCGGACGAACAGTCAACCGCAACTTTCATTGTTGAAGCTATTAACAGTGATCTTATAAATGATGTGTACAGTGCTGCCGGTGCAATAATTGGAGAAGAATCACTAAACTTTTACAACAGCCTCGAAAATAATCCAGCTCTCAAAAATTTCTTCCTGAGATGGATTGAAAAAAGCAGCCTGAAGATAGAACTGCTCACCACAAGCGGTTGGGAAAAAGCAGGTTCCATTCGTCCCGAAGCGAATGAGGTTTCTTTTCAACGTGCCATTCGCATAGGAAAACTGGAAAATGCTCGAAAACCGCTAACTATCAGGGTTTCCTCATTAATGGACGTCTGGCATATCGACGCCCTGTCCATAGATCTTTTTGCAAAAGAATCGTTGAAGATGCATCCTTTAGAAATGACTTTAGTTAAAGCATCTAATAAACAGGTTGGGCACAGAAAGGCCATAGGAGCAATAGATACCACGTACAGCTTACTAATGCCAGCGGATTACTTGGATATAGAATTTGATGCATCTCAAACATTAAATATGCAAAACCCACAATACATATTCTCCGCCCGCGGATATTTATACGAATGGTTTCCTAAAGTAAATAACCCCTTTAATTCGAATTTAACAGAGTGGTTTAAGGATGTAAACCAGCAAGATAAAATAGCCCTTTTTAATCAGAATGAGGATTTGTTCCTATATGGTATTTACTCGCATAGAAATAAATCCCACTAATAAAATAGTTATTCATTCTCTTTCGCAGCAAATTCAGACGGTGTTTCACCAAAAGTTTGCTTAAATAAACGGGAAAAATATTTGGGATCCTGAAACCCAACCTTCAGAGCAGTTTCCGAAATATTCCCCCAATTCTGAGATAATAGCTGTGCTGCTCGCTCCAATCGCATCATCCTTATGTATCCCCCGGCAGACAAATTAGTAATATCCTGAATTTTCCGTTGCAGCTGTCTGGAACTTAAATGCACTTCGGACGCCAACCAATCTACATTAAAATTGCTATCCCCAATATGTTTATCAATAACTTTCTGTATCTGCTTTAAAAAGCGAGCATCCTCCGACTGGACATCTACCTTTCTTCCTTTAAGGTGCACCTCCTCGCTGTACTTCTCTCTCAAAATTTGACGGATTTCAATAAGATTTTCGACCCTTACCAGTAATTCCTTCGAATTAAACGGTTTAATGATGTAATCGTCTGCCCCTACCCCCAAACCTTGCAGTCGATTTTCCTCTGATGAACGCGCAGTTAGAAGAATTACGGGGATGTGAATGAGTTCAGGAGTCTGTTTTATCGTTTTACAAATTTCAAAACCATTTGGTGGAGACATCATCACATCGCTGATTACNAACGATATATCGTAATTTTTAAGAAGTTTGAGAACCTCTTTACTTTCTTGCGTAGATACTACATCATATCGCTGGGATAGGATTGGAGTGACATATTCCAAGATATCGGGATTGTCATCAACCAACAAAACCTTGGTAGAGTTTTCGTTCGGCTCCTCTCTTCGCAAGTTAGTCCTATCAACATAGTTGTAGGTTTTTTCGTAATCAAAACTTGAAAAATCGATTTCCAATTCTTCCGGCAATATATTTCTTTCCAAATTTTTCGACAGACTAATAATAAATTCACTTCCTTCCCCCACCTTACTTTGCACTTTTATTGTACCCCCATGAAGCTCAACTATTTCTTTGGTTAGGGAAAGCCCAATGCCCGTTCCTTTTTTTGAATAAGTCTGATCTTGGCTTGCCTGGTAAAATCGATCAAACAAATACGGAAACTCCTTCTGATCTATTCCAATTCCTGTATCACTTACTTTTATTTCAATTTCACTGTTATCGACTTCAGCAATTGACACTCTTACAGTACCATTTGCCGGCGTAAACTTTAAAGCGTTGGATATCAGATTACCTATAGCTTGGCTCAACTGTGTCGGATCGACTGTACTATAAAGCGGCCCTTTTGTTTTTGGTCGTTGCAAATCAATCCCTTTTGCTTCGGCCATTGGAATAAAAGAAAGGGCTATTTTGTCTATAAATGCACACAGTTCTATTCGCTGGATTTTAAGACTAACCTGTCCCGCATCTATTTTAGAAAGTTCTAATAACTGATTAATAAGTCCCAGTAATTTTTCCCCATTTTTATGCATCAATTTCAACTTCTTTTTGCTAATCTGCACTTCACCGATATCACTTTCACTATGTGCTAAATCTTCCAGAGGGCCCAATATTAAGGTAAGCGGCGTACGAAATTCATGGCTAATGTTAGCGAAAAATCGGTCTTTCAACCTTTCATTTTCAAGTAGCTTTTGAGCCTGCTCTTCCAGCTGGTTGCTCAATTCTTCGGCTTCACGTTGCGCACGGTATTGATCATATCGATTAAGATATAATTGAGACGAAATCCCAGTTAAAAGAATCATGACCATGACTAAATAGATACCCTGAGAAATAATAAAATTGATATCCGGCAGCCCGAATATCAGGGGGGCTAAATAAAATGTTGCTTCTGCCAGCAGTATCACGCTAACATTTAAGAGTGCTATCTGCCATCCCCTGTACGGCATAAGCCCAGTCGCTACCATTAAAACGAAACTTATATATGCCGGAGCCAAGTTGATATCCCTTCCAGCAATATCGTCTAAAAGCATTGCAACGCTGGCTAGACAAACAACAATAGCTATAAGAATACGGCTACTTCTCAAAGACAAATTAAGGCGTGCACCGCCGATACAAACAAGACTAAAAATAAAGATGAGTATTTTATCCCAGAGAACTATTTCGGATCTGGGATCGATATTTGAATAATCCCAAACCACAGTCTTGACAAACAAAATATGGCTCAGTACATATATAGTAACCGCTACTGCTCCCAAAAGTCCTGTTATGAGAATACCGCGGTGAGCTAATAATGTCAATATTTCTCTAAAACCCGGATCCCCTTCATAAGGACCGATAGTCAGAAAATTACTGAGTGATATCTTTCGGTTATTACTTGTCATTTCCCCCACTTAGCCTAAAAGTCTGGGAATTTTGGGAAGCTATCCTTTCTATATCAAACTACTACCAGGAGGGGCAAATTACAACTAAATAATATTTGACCTTTGGTGGCGAAAAATACTCTAATCAATTAAAAGTATTTCCCAGATATCATTTAAATCAGTTTTAAAACTAAATAATACTAAATATCAATAATTATCGCTTTTGAGTATTCAAGGTATTGTCTTCTATTAGTGACCTCTGTAAGATTCCTAGGTTCGTTGCAAAAATAATCGATTATCAGACCATTCCTCATTGTATTTATCTCAAAATGTCTCATTGCCCCCCCTATCATGTCCAGTTTCTCTACTCCCTACCATTATATTTTACTATTGAAGTTCAGCCAAAAGATTTAAAGCAAAATGAGATAGAGCTGAATTCTTAGTAACCCGTAATTTACAAATAGAGAGGCAACCATGAATAATACGAACCAAAAGAATCTGACTCTGGTGAATTTTTACAGAGAACATGGATCCGACCTCCTTGCCAAGTGCCACTCATTTTACTCGTATGTAAAGCAAATGGAACGTGATGGGTTCTATCAGTCCATGTACAGAGTAACACTTTCCAGTGGGCTGGACCATCGCATTACCGTTTATGATGCCAAATCCTGTCGGGAAGTTGAAATGATTTGCTTTGATTCTAACAGTTATTTGGGGCTGCACAAACATCCCAAAGTGATAGAAGCGGTAAAAAACGCCCTCGATGACGTAGGTTTTGGTACGCCAAGTGCACAGCTTCTATGCGGTACCAACCAGTATCTAAGGGAACTGGAGGCAACCATATCCGAATTTCATAACCGTGAAGAAACGATGATCTTTCCAAGCGGTTATACTGCCAACATCGGGATTCTCAACGCCATATTGCGGAAAGGCGATCTCGTTGCCGTAGACCGTTTTTCCCATGCCAGTATTCATGACGGTATTCGTTCCAGCGGAGCATCAAACAAGCTGGTTTATCCCCATCAGGATATGGATGCACTGGATCAGCTTCTGACAGAAAAGGCCTCCAACGGTTTTGAGGGTGGAAAACTGATAGTTACGGATGGCGTTTTCAGCATGCATGGTTCACTTGCGCCCCTTAAGAAGCTCAAAGAACTTGCTACAAAACACAATGCCCTTCTCATGGTAGATGAGGCTCACTCCATAGGTGTTATCGGCCCCAATGGGTTTGGAACCGAAGAGCACTACCAAATGCCTAGATCTATTGATATTATAGCAGGCACACTAAGCAAGGCACCGGGAGCGGCCGGAGGATATATATGTGGCAGTAAAGAATTAATCAGTTATGCGCGTTGTTTCGCAAATGCCGGCCTGTTTACGGCATCGCTGCCCGCAGCCACCTGTGCCGGACTCACCGAGGCGTTTCACGTGATGCAGGATGAACCGGTACACCGAAAACGACTTTGGAAGAATGTACATACACTCGAGCGATATCTAAAAGATGTCGGCCTGCAACTTCCGGAAAAAGTAGAAAGTCCAATTATCACCGTTTTTATTGGCAAAAGCAATCTTTTGCACCGTTTCAGTCGCGATCTTTTCGATGCCGGGATCAAATGCGGAAACATAAATTATCCTGCCGTTCCAAGAGGACAATCAGTTATCCGCATAGCTGTAAATGCACGTCACACAGAGCAAGATCTTCAGCAAACTGCTGATACTTTCTATCGTCTTGTTAAAAAATATGAAATCCTAAATAAGGAACATCATGAAGTTGCAGAACTCGAATAGCGTAAAAATGTTTACTGATAAATCAACCCCATATCCACCAACCAATATAGCTTTTTGGCGAGCCTACTGGATCACATTGCGGCCCTATCTGTTCTTCATTTCTGGAAGTGCGGGACTCCTCGGGCTGGCTCTTACACCTGATGCAGAATGGGCAACTTTGCTAATAGCATTTGTCGCCTTTTTCTTCTCCTATGGATTAGGGCAAGCGGTAACCGATACTTTTCAAGTTGATACCGATTCTATATCCGCGCCGTACCGGCCACTGGTAAACAATGAAATTTCAAAATTCCATGTTTTGGTGATCAGCTTGACTGGACTGGGAGTTTGCGCCCTAGTATTCGCTTTTCTAAACCCCTGGACTCTCCTGCTGTGTGCTTTGGGGGTTGCCGGGCTGATTACATATACTTGGTTTAAACGCCGCTGGTGGGCCGGCCCCTTTTGGAATGCCTGGATTGTGGCGCTGTTGCCAGCCATAGGATTTCTCTCGACGGGTAATTCTCCATCTGCAGCATTGAGTAGCCCGATTATTGCAGCCAGTATGCTCGTTACATTCTTCAGTTATGCCATTTTTGTCCTGCTTGGATACTTCAAGGATATTTCAGCAGACCGGCAAACTGGCTACAATACATTGCCCGTTGCCGCTGGCTGGGATTTCTCGATCTGGATAAGCGCAACCATCGCCCTATTAGCATTTTGTACGAGTCTGTGGCTTTTGTCCCTGATCGAATTACCCATTGGAAGCAAATTAATGACTTTCGCTGCCTATGGTGGCGTATTATTCTGGCTGGCCGGCGTTGCCCTATTTTTCAGGGCTCATTATCTGATGTATAGAATCCGTTATAAGGAAAATGAAGCTTTTAAATCCATAGGATTAACCGTAAAGGGATTTATACTGATACATTTGGGATTGTCAGTGGTTATCTGTCCTGAGCTGTTTCTTTTTGCCACATTTAACTATGCATTATTTGAATGGACCCTACACTGCCGCCCCGACGAAAAACAGATATAGGAAAATCGTATCATGAAACTTCACAACCATACAAAAGCCCTTGTTGTTCTGAATCCCGCTGCAGGTGGAGGGCGTGGATTAGAGCGATGGCTGACGGTTGAACCCCTTGTGAATCAAAAGTATGATANCCGGGTTGTTCAAACCGATACCAACGGTCAATGGGAGTTGACTTTGCGAAAGGCTGTTGCCAGTAATGTTCGTTTATTTATTGCGGCCGGTGGTGATGGCACGGTACACGCTCTGCTGAATTCGCTGGTCCAAACAGTGAGTAGAGAAGAGATGCATACATTCACCCTTGGGGCCGTGGGCCTGGGTTCCAGCAATGATTTCCATAAACCTCTAAAGTGCATGGCAGGCGATATCCCGTTGCGTATCGGATCCAGCCGTATGCTACATGATATCGGTCAAGCTTCTTTATCCGCAGATTTATCCGACTTTATTCGGATGAAAAAACACTTTCTGATTAGTGCAAGTCTAGGGCTTGTTGCAGAAGCTAACGCATTCTTTTCAGGCGATAATACGACCCAAAAGTGGCTACGGTCCCGCAGTACCAGTGCGGCTATAACCCATGCCGCCCTCCGAACCCTTTTGTCATACCAAAATATATCAGCTTTATTACGTTATCCTGATCAACCTGAAAAATCCATCAGTCTAACTAACCTCAGCATTACAAAATCACAGTGGCTGAGCGGTTCGTTCCGGTATGATACTTCTGTTTCCGCCAATGATGGTCTTTTCTCAGTACAACTCTGTGAAGGAATGAACCGCCTCGAAGCATTCCGGACTATGCTTAATCTCAGCAAGGGGCGTTTTATCGGCCCTGCCAAGCGTAGCAGTACAAAAATTCCCACCCTTGAAGTAGAACTCGATAAGACTGTGATCCTGGAACTTGACGGAGAACTTTATCAAACAAAGAAGGTTTTATTCAAAATTTTAAAAGAGAGGATTGGAATATGTGCCTAGCAAATCACCTTAATCAAATAGAAGAGAATCGCATAATCGAAGGCTGGATACATACCTTTAGCAGGGATCCGCATCAAGTGAATAAACCTCACGAAGCAGACGCCGAGCTGATCTCCCTACCCGGCACCGATCAGCTGATCGCCCTGTCCATCGACACCATTTCTGAGGAAATTGGGCTTGGCTTTTATCAGGATCCCCATACCATTGGATGGATGGGAGCTACGGTCACCCTATCCGACCTCGCAGCGGTTGGGGCGCGAGCGGCCGGACTGCTAATTTCCGTAACACTACCTGAAAATTCCAATGTAGAATTTCAATTGGGCATTGCCGCGGGGGTCAACGATGCCTGCAGTAGAGCTGGCACTCATGTTATTGGGGGTGATACGAATTTTGGGGCCACTGCAAGCATCACCACATCGGGCATAGGATTTGTAAATCGCCACAGGGTATTAAGTCGTATTGGCTGCCAACCGGGTGACAAATTATACGCTACCGGAAGTCTAGGCAGCGGCGGGCTTGTGGCGGCAAAAGCCCTGTGGGAAAACGAATGTGACACATATTTAAAGGCATTTCGCCCCCTTGCCCGGTTAACCGAATCACAAATTATCCGGCAATTTGCCTCGGCTTGTATGGACAGCAGTGACGGACTTATAGCTACACTTGATCAACTTTGCAGGCTAAATCAGGTAGGATTTGAGTTGGACCGGCCGGTAGATGAAATTCTGGATCCCGATGCGCTACAGTTTTGCTCCGCGCTTGATTTGGATCCCCTGCTTATGTTGGCTCAACCCCATGGCGAATTTGAACTGGTTTTTACCATTCCTGCAGGTGAGCAAGCAACTTTCAAGCGACACGCAAAAAAGCAGAATATCGGTTTCCTTTTACTGGGAGAAGTAATATCAAAACCGATGATTCACCTATTATATCCCGAATCAAGAACCATTGAAAGTGGTCGTATCCGAAATCTTCTTCACAAAGTGGACGGGAATTTCCAACGATATCTTGAGGAACTTATACGTATTTTGGAGGGACCATACAGCGATATGGCAGCAGATTAGCAATCGAAACATAACATCCGAAAGCTTTGCTAACCTTCCTTTTGTACAGTTATAACAGAACCCCAATTAAATCGAAACAAAAAACCTAACCGGCTTTCGCCAATCAGACCCAAATTTAAAAAAGGCCTCATCCGAAAAGATGAAGCCTTTTGCTCCCCGCGAGTCCCTGAAATGCGAACACTTTTTACTTCAATAATGCCTCTCAGATCTGTTAACAAAGGTCCAAATGGAATCGAGTATCAGATTCACTACGAAAAATTGGCCGAAAAGTACCCAAATTGGGACAATTCGAACAAATACAAAACGGTTAATTCTGTTAACCGAAAACCCAAGAAAAAGAGCAAAAGCAGAGAAGAACAGAGAGAAATATTTGAACAGCTATTAGCCTCTGGAGAGGTAGATACTCAGGCTGAAATTGCTCGGAAATTTGATGTTAGTCGGGCTTGGGTTTCAAAAGTGCTGTCATAAATAAAACCTAATTAGTTTCTTTAATCTTTTAGCAGGTGAAATTCGGTTAATATTTAAGCTTGATTTAAATAGTGCACTCTATATTTGATTTAAACTCCAATCAATCCAGAGGTTCACATGAAACTTGTCAAAGCGTATATCAGGCCAATGGTGCTTGAAGATGTGAACACAGAACTTCGAAATAATGGGCATTCGTCTATGACCGCCTTTGAGGGTGAAGGGACCGGCTGATATACTGATCCGAGGAAAAAAGCATGGCTCTCTCAGTTTTCCCGCGATGCATACACATATCGTAAAATTAGAAATAGCAGCAGAATCAGAGGATATCGAATCAACTATTAAAACGATCCAGCTTATCTCAATATCTATTGAGCTACCAAGCACAGATTTTTTCTATTTTTATACATTTTACTGATCAAGAGCGGTTTTATACATCATTTGTTTGATGCGCAAGTAAGGTAAATTCAGAATATTGAGACAGAAATCAATCATCACCTTATGGACCGCAGCTATGAAAAAGCATAACAAGACAACCGTTTATGATTGGCCTACCCGAATTTTCCACTGGCTTTTCGCCTTCCTGTTTCTGGGAGCTTATCTCATTGTTGAAGTAGTAGACGACGAAAATCCGCTCTTTACCCTTCACATGATGGCGGGACTGACCATTGGCTTTCTATTGATCCTGAGAATTATTTGGGGATTTGTCGGGACCACCTACGCTCGTTTTTCATCCTTTAAGATGAACCCAGGTGAATTCATCGGATATCTAAAAGAGGCCGTCGTTGCAAAAACCAAACGATACCTGGGACACAATCCGGCCTCCAGCTATGCCGCACTTATCATGTTTATTTGCGCTGCGGGATTAGCTTTCACCGGAATGATGATGACCGGTGGCAGCGAAACTGACTTTTATGAAGAGACGCATGAACTGTTAGCCACCATATTTCTTATTGCAGTTGTTGCACACGTGGGCGGCATTATATTCCATCATATTAAACACAAGGATTCGCTGTGGTCGAGCATGTTCGACGGTAAAAAGAAGTACCTGCCGGAAAAAACAGGCATTACGAATAGCAAACGATTTGCCGGAATGCTATTTTTAATCCTTACATTAATGTGGACAGGCTACTTGTATTCCAACTACGATAGCACGAATCAAAGTTTAAATTTCTTTGGACAAGAGCTGGTCCTGGGTGAAGAGGAACATGAGTCTGCTTATGAAGCAGAAACCCATGAAGAAGAAAATGATGACGATTAAGCGATAATAAAATGAATAGCAATGAACGATGGATCGTTGCCGTGATCCTTTTTGTAATAGCAGTGCTGGCATCCATAGATATCTACAATGACTATTTTGAAGGGGTAGCACTGTGGCATATTTCGATTGAAGCGGTCGTGGGATTTGTGGCGTTGGGAGGCGTTTTTTATTTGGTTCGTGGTCGCTTCAAGTTGCAGCACTCATTGGCCAGAGAGCAACAGTTTTCGAAGGATCTGCAAGCTGAGGCCAAGAAATGGAAACAGGTATCTGAAAAATATGTCAAGGGACTGAGCATCGAGATCGAAAACCAGCTGGATCGCTGGGACTTGACGGAGGCTGAGAAAGAAGTTTCCTTTCTGCTGTTAAAAGGATTAAGCATTAAGGAAATTGCAGAGGTTAGAAGCACCAGCACCCAAACCGTGCGAAGCCAGACGAATGCAATCTACTCCAAATCGGGGCTTTCAGGCCGATCTGAGCTGTCCGCCTTTTTCCTTGAGGATTTACTGCTTCCTCAAAAGCAGGGAACAAATTAATATTCTGGATTTACAACACTCTTTATGTCAAACAAAAGAAAAACTCCGCTTGAAAATCCGTCGTTGGTAGAACATCACTGCACCGTTGACCTGCGCCTGGAGAAGCTGGGAATGGTTCCGTTTTTTCAAGCGTTGTCTGATGAGCAGCTCCGCCAGGTAAACAAAAAGTTTACGGCCAGCCACTATGCCAGAGGAGAAACGATTTACCGTCAAGGCGATTCCGCAACCATCCTTCGGGTGGTCGTAGCCGGTAATGTTAAATTGGTCGCCCATACAATGGAAGGAGAAGGTGTACTATTGGATATGCTGCAGCCTGGCGATTTTTTCGGAAATCCCACGGCCGGCAGTAAGGATGTCTATAATGAAACCGCAGAAACCCAGACAGATGCATGTATTCTTTCAATAAGACTCTCGGATTTCCGGGAGATCATGAACGGATACTCATCTGTTGCAATGAGGGTGTTAGATATTACAACCGAACGACTCAATCAATCCCGCCAACGCATCCGACATCTTTCTACCCTGCCGGTAACAAAGCGCATAGCTCATATCCTTGTTACGTTAGGCAACAAGTTCGGCGAAAAACATCCCCACGGACTGCTGGTTCAACTTCCTCTATCCCGCAAAGATCTCGCTGATATGGCCGGTACTTCCCGTGCCACAGCCAGCAGGGTTATGAGCCGGTTCCAGGACGAAGATCTTATAACGTCCGGCCGCCAATGGGTAGCAATCAAAAATAAACCAGAGCTGTTGCGGATTTCAGCCGAAGATTAATTCTTCATTGTATTTGCAGCGTCGCTAATCCATTCTCCTGCCCAATAGTTTTCCTCTGTAACAAATTATTTGCACTAACTTGATACAGCTCATTTTAGTGCTGTTGCCCGCCTATTACCTTTTGAGTGAATCAAAAAGACAAAGCACACAAAAGACAATCATTATGACATACTTACAATCACATATAAAAACCATATTAGCTTCCATTTTTACGGTAGCATTATTGCTTGGTTTTGCTTCTACCAGCCAGGCACACTGTGATCGGGTTAACGGACCCGTAGCAACGGATGCCCGAAAAGCCCTTGAAACCGGCGATATCTCTCATGCGCTTATTTGGGTAACAGACCGGCAGGCCGAGGAGCTCAAATCCACATTCGAGCAAAGCCTGAACGTTTATACCCAGGGGAATGAGTCCCAAGAGCTTGCCGAACGCTATTTTATGAGTGAGACGGTACGGCTGCACCGCGAGGCCGAAGGCATGCCCTTTACCGGCCTAAAACCCGCTCAACCAGGATCGCAAGATATTCAGGTCGCCGAACAAGCGCTTACCTCAGGCGAACTGGCTCCTGTTACCGAGATGCTAGCGAACGAAATCCAACAAAAAACCACGGAACTTTACAGCAATGCTATGGAAGCCAAAAGTAAGAAGGATAATAGCGTAGAAGCCGGCCGCAAGTGGGTAGACGCCTACGTGAAATACATCGTGTATGTCCACAAACTATATCAAAAGATTCAGGCGGGACCAGCCCACGGCGTCGGCAATAATTAACGAACAACCATCAATTTAAATCCAATTATAGAGGCATTTATTATGAAGACTACTTTACGAAGCGATGAACTGAGCTGTCCCACATGCGTAGATAATATTGAATCCAGTTTAAATCAGACGGAGGGCGTATCCGAGGCCGCGGTTCATTTCAATACCGGACGCATTGAAGTTGAGCATGATCCCGAGACTGTTTCCGGAGATAAACTGGTAGAAATAGTTGGTCAATCGGGATACGAAGCGAGAATCTCTCAATTTTAATTCTTGAAATGATGGAATCACTAAAAAAGCTATTCAATAGCTTAGCCAATCCCTCAAAACGCAAAAAAGTACTGGTAATCGTCAGCGGCTTGCTTATCACTGCCGGGTGGACCGCTGACTTCTTTTGGGATTCCGACCTACTGTTTAACACGCTGATGATTGGGTCTGCGCTAATGGCCGGATCTGAAATCGCCCGACGGGCATGGCAGGGATTGCAAAACTGGCATACCAACATTGAGTTGCTCGTAACCATTGCCGCAACGGGCGGGCTTGCCATTGGCGTGTATTGGGAGGCCGCGGCGGTAACGTTCCTGTTCCTACTTGGCGGTTGGCTGGAAGCCCGGACTATGAGCAAAACCCGGGATACCCTGCGGGAGCTCATTAATATGGCTCCAGACACGGCAATCGTTGTAGAAGATGGAGATCGAACAGAAATTCCGGCCCGACAGGTTCAAAAAGGAATGCTGGTGCTGGTCAAGCCCGGCTCAAAAATTCCGGTGGACGGTATTGTTGAATCTGGCGGGACAACAGTTGATGAAAGTGCCATTACCGGAGAGCCAATCCCGGCCAAAAAGCAGCCCCAGTCGGAAGTATATGCGGGCACTATTAATCAAAATGGGAGCATTCAGGTGCGGGCAACCAAAGCTGGAGGCGATACCACCTTGGCCAAAATCATTCGACGGGTAGAGGAAGCCCAGGAAGAAAAGGCTCCTACGCAGCGTTTCATCGAACGATTTGCAAGCTGGTACACGCCCGGCATTGTGGGGCTTAGTATCGTTTCCTACCTATTTACCTGGAATCTGGAGCTGGCACTTACATTGTTAGTGATCGGATGCCCAGGAGCACTTGTGATATCGACCCCGATTTCCGTCATAACGGGTATAGGTAATGCCGCGAAAAAAGGAATTCTTATTAAAGGAGGTGAATACCTGGAAAATGCGGGTAAAGTTACGGCCATTGCACTGGATAAAACCGGTACCCTGACAACAGGTAAACCGACTGTTAGCGAGATCATTCACTTTTCAAAAGAAGCCGCTTTAGCCGGTGTTGATCCTGAGGAGGAGTTTCAGAAAGTACATACGGTTTCTTTGTCTGATCAAAATAATCAGTCACTCCCATCAGAAGGGGAAGAACTTCTCTATTGGGCTTCGGTAGCCGAATCAGTCTCTGAACATCCGTTGGCGGAGGCTATTCTGGCCGAAGAACAATCGGGGCGTATTCCAGAGCCTGACCAATTTGAATCGCATACCGGACAAGGAATTGAGGCGGCATTGGGGGATGATCATATCTTTGTGGGGAAAACCGAGTTTATGAAGCAAAAAGGAGTATCCATTAGTGAAGGTATTAATAATGAGATCCAGAATCTGACCAAGAAAGGACGCACAGTTGTGCTAGTAGCACGTAACAACGAACTACTTGGGGCTATCGGGATAGCTGATCAAATGCGCTCGGAAGCACCGAAAATGATATCAAGACTCCATGAAAATGGCATTGAACGCATCGCGATACTTACCGGTGATGCCCAAGCCACGGCTGAAGCCATTGCCGAAGAAGCAGGGATCACCGAGGTGCATGCAGGCATCCTGCCGGAAGACAAAAATGATATCATCCTTGAAATGCAACAGCAAGGGTATCAGGTGGCAATGATCGGAGACGGCATCAATGATGCCCCGGCCCTTGCCTCGGCCGATATCGGTATTGCTATGGGCGCAGCCGGTACTGATGTAGCCATTGAAACAGCTGATATTGCCCTAATGTCGGACGAACTGATGAATATTCCGGAGGCACTCCGCATGTCATCAAAAACATTGAGTAATATTCGCCAGAATGTAGTGATTGCATTGGTGACAGTCGCTGCACTTTTGACTGGGGTATTTACCGGTTCCGTTCATATGGCAAGCGGCATGCTCGTTCATGAACTTTCGGTAATGGCGGTAATATTAAACGGCATGCGATTACGCTGGATATAATTTGAGATGATGACACCTATAAAACTATTCTCAATGAGTTTATAAAACTATAGGATGAATCTGATATTAGAATGAGAGAAGATCTGATGATAACAGTGATACAGTCATTAATCTCTCACGTCGACAATGATAACACGGGGGATATTGAGATCAACTTTTTAGCTGACAAAAAGCTGTAAGCGAAATGGGCCCAAATAAAAAAGTGCGAACCCGAAAAGTTCAGGTTCGCACTACAGAGATGCGTGGCTCCCCGGGTAGGATTCGAACCTACGACCCATCGGTTAACAGCCGATTGCTCTGCCGCTGAGCTACCGAGGAATGTAACTCTTTTGAAGATCTTTCAACCGTTTCAAAGAGAGGACAAATATAATAGATTTTGGTAACTCGAGTCAAGATTTTTTTTAGCTTTTTTCGTACTTAACTTTTTCCAAAATAAGACCCTGTGCAGCAGCGCCGTGACCGTTCTTTTGTTTACTTGGTTTATCAATCATGTCCTCAAACTCTTTAACACTGCGTTTGCCTTTACCCACTTCTACCATTGTCCCAACCAGCCTGCGTACCATGTGACGAACAAAGCGGTTGGCTTCAATATGATATAACAGTAGATAATCTTTCTTTGAAAGTTTGGAATGGGTTACTTCACAAGTTGAATCAGGATTTTCATTATCCGGCTTTGTAAAGCTGTCAAAATTGTGCGTCCCTTCTATCTTGTGTGCGCAACAGTGCATTGCATCTAAATTCAGATCATCGAGTACCATTTCTGATACCCTTCTCAACAATGGAGCCGGTCTGCGTATTATTTGATACCGGTAGCGACGCGCCGTAGCATCAAAACGGGCATGGAAATCTTCCGGAACCTGCTGGATATCCCAAACTGCAATATCGTGCGGCAGTACCCCTAAAAGCGCATATAAAATTCGATTTGGATCGAGCTCATCGGGATGATCAAAATGAGCAACCTGCCCTTCGGCGTGTACCCCGCTATCTGTACGTCCCTGTCCGATTATATCAACAGGTTGAGTTAATATCCTGGATAATGCCGATTCAATTTCTTCTTCTACGGTATTACTATTCGGCTGCTTTTGCCAGCCGCTATACCGGTTGCCATCAAATTCTATCGAAATTTTATATCTCGGCATTTGCTAAAATGTAATCCTTAAATTGGCAATCAGACCATCCGCATACTTATATGGAGTCAAAAAAAGCGAACTACTAACGGTTGAATCGTGCTGTTTTTTGGCTCGATTGTACGCACTAATACCACTGATTACACGATTTAAAACCATCAATCCCAGTAGCGCAGGCAACTGTTGATCAATACGCTCAAAACGACTGCGCAAATCACGATATTCCTGTCGCTGAGCGTTGCTTGACCACTGCCATCGGTTTTCGGGCACATCATCAAAAAGCTGATCCCAGTTACGGCTGCGAGCCTGATAATCATTATAGGCTTCAAGGCTGTTAAAGTCCCCAACAGCCAATTGAAACTGGCGGCTGCGCCCCTCTATAGGAACCCCCGCCTGCTGACGACCGTAAGCATACCAATTTTGTTGCACGTTGTTTGAATGGATAGAAAATCCTGCGTAACTGAGAATCAGAACTGCATCGGCAGCAAGATGATACTGTCCACGCCGCCAATTTTTATTATCTACGTGATAGTGTCCCCAGCCGGGAACGGCCAAAGATTTTAGAAATGCTGTTTTGGGATCAGGTTGCTGTGCTAATAACCGGTCAGCATTTGTAGCCAAAAATGCCATCATCAGTAAAAGAACCGGTATGTACAAGCGCATGATCAGGCAGATTTTTTTCGTTCTCTATCCCAATGTCGGAAAATAGAGATGCTAAATCCACCCATCAGTAAAAAGGTTCCCAGCCATACAATAGAAATAAACGGTTTTTCTTCGGCAACCAGTAGTACCCATTGGTCTTCAACCTGGGTATCAATACCACGAACTTTGAGATCAATACCACCGTTGGAAGGATCTACGCTCGTAAACTGGATACTCGCATCCTCATAACCGGGTATGGAAATTGGCGGAGCATAGGTCCAGTTTTCTCCCTCCTTCACATAAATAGAAAACAGCGGTCGCAATGGCACCGAAGAATCACTGCCCCGCTGGGTCAATGTTAAATTAGCACGAATGGCTACAATGGTACTGTCCTGCAATTGCTGATTATCTACTTCAACATAGTCTTCAAAGCTGAGATCAAATTCTCCCATTTTAATGGTTTCGCCGCGCTCAACGCTTACTTCCTGCACTTGCACTGAATCCTCTTCTGTAGACGCATTATCACCCCTTCGCTTTGCGGCAGCTTCTTTGGCTTCCTCGTTTCTTCGCTCTACAAATGAGCTTCCCGCTACGTATAGATAAATATCACTCATCAAACCGGTGCGTACATCCGGATCAACTGACCATTGAATGTCAGATTGAGAAGATGATGACAACATCGGATACACCTGGGGGTTTAAAACAAACTGTTCTCCATTTCCATCAGCAGGCTCAAACTTAATACGATATTCCTGTTGTCCCGGACGTTCTTGGTTTTTCAGGGTATATCCCTCATAAGTAACCTTATAACGGTCATCAATAACCTTTGGCTGATTTAACTTTAGTTCCAGAAAATCTACCTTCTGCGTCTTCTGAAACCCTTGTTCATCGGTTACTTCCCCCCGTTCAATGGCCGCATTATATTTCTTTACGGAATCATCCAACAACATTTCGTTATAGGCTGATGAAGCCAATATTCCAAGCAATAGAACTCCAAACCCAACATGACTAAGTGCCCCCCCTATAAGTAATGGTTTTTGGCGAATCAGGCGATACATGACCACAGAGTTACCAATTACTGCTAACCAAGCAGCTAATAGAAATACCATATAATATAGATCCCGGACGTCACCAAGAATAATAGTTGCCAGAGTTAAGACACACGAAATAGCAACCGGCCATAACAGATCGGCAGCAAGCGATTCGGCATCTTGGCGTTTCCAGAATAAAAACTGCCCCAATACCGTCATAATAGCGGCTATGATAGCCAGCGGCATCGTCCATTCATTATAAAAACTAACTTCGGGCGGAGTAGGATTCTCCACAAACAAGCGACCGATTACCGGTGAACTGGTTCCCAGTATTATGACAAGCCCAATCAAGAATAGTACCATAGCCCCTGCAAAAGTCATAAATTCGCGACTCAGGAATTTAGACTCATTCTCTTGAGAGGGCAACTCTTTATATCGATAGAAAAACAGTCCTAAACCAATGATGGTGACTGCTCCCATAAATACTACCAGCTGACTGTACAGTCCCAAATCCACGAAGCTGTGTACCGAAGAATCAGCCAGAATACCAGATCGTGTCAAAAAGGTCTCGTAAACAATAGCTAAGTAAGCAAGAATCGCAAAAATGATGGAAGCTTTTTGCGAGGTCGAACTTTTACGCTGGATAATCATGGTGTGGATGCCTGCCGTACCTAACAACCATGGTACAAAAGAGGCGTTTTCAACGGGATCCCAAGCCCAATATCCACCAAATGAAAGGGTGACGTATGCCCAGTATCCACCCAAGAATATAGCTGTTAACAGGGCTACATTAGCCCCCAGTGTCCACGGCAGTGCGGGTCCTACCCATTCGTTATACTTCCGCTTCCAAAGAGCTGCCATCGCGAAACAGTATGGAACCGTCATCATTGCAAATCCCACAAATAAAATAGGTGGATGAATCATCATCCAGGGACTTTTGAGCAAGTCGTTCAATCCCTTGCCGTCCTGCGGCACAAAGTCCGGGTTGGATTGCAAAAATGGAGCGTTGGGCATAGCTTCAGCCAAAGACCGAAATGGTGAAGCCCCCAGCTGGAAATCACCAATAGAGATACCTGATACCATTGACAGTAAGAAAACCTGTGTGAGCGTCAGAAAGAAGAGCACCGGCCCGCGGTATGGTTCGCGTGTCCATTTCATGAGCCCCAACCCAATGATGATGGAGAACAGAATCCAGAGCATAAAACTACCTTCCTGTCCTCCCCAAAAAGCTGATATCAGGTACTTGAGCTGAAGGTCACTGCTGGTATAGTTATAGACGTAATAAAAATTAAACTGGTGCGTAAGAATGATATACAGTAGTAAGCCCGATGCAATCAACAGGAATACTCCCTGTATACCGAATAGCCAATTCGATATTCTAAAGTACTTACTTGTATCGCTCTGGGCGTATAAAAAGTATCCAATGGCCGCCAGGATTGAAGTTACAAATGCGGCATTGACAAAAAGGTCTCCTAAAAATCCAATCATGAAATATTAACTCTTTGAGGGCATTGCTCTTTGAAATTCAGCTTCATCGGCGTTGTTATATTTAGATGGGCATTTCATCAGCATGTCATTGGCATAAAAAACACCGTTCTGCATCTCACCGATTACAACCAGCTGATCAGCCTCTTCAAAATTATTGGGCTTAGGTTTTGGATATACAACCCGACGGACGTTGCCATCCTCATCTTCCATATAAAATGAGAACTGTTTGGTTTCCATCGAAAATCCATAATCTTGGGAGTCATCCCATTGACCTAC
>P_1C_Sed_2_UnCtyDRAFT_1000160_pt1 | contig 20760 bp, 24 predicted proteins | sample Pon1CUnioCityCA_4_FD_10229 | JGI IMG/M metagenome (IMG submission 10229) | reverse complement strand
CTTTTGTAGATTTTCTGTATCTGTTGGAATATACTTTTTATAACATGGTTTTAATAAGCATAATACAAATTCAGAAGTATTAACGTTTATCCCTATACTTTATTTGTTTATCAATTTATACTGTACGAATAGAGGAACATTTCGTACATTTACATCTTATTAATCAAGGCATAAACTTGAGTTAGCAACCTTTTCTAAAATGTCGACACACAAACGTATTATTGGTATTGTTTTGCTTGTCAATATCCTACTGGTAAGTACTCACAGAGGAGAATTTTGGCCTTTCAGTATTTTTCCAATGTTTTCCCAGGCAGGTAACCCCTGGTCGCGCGGCGTTGTAGAAAACGTACAAGATACGACGCGTGCAAACTTATGGGAGACAAAGCCTATTGAGAAAATAGATGACCGTATCTTACCGCTTGAAGATTACGGCATTCACGAAATCGATTATGCCAATTATATTTCCAAAACCAAGGATTGGAATACCAAAAAAATAAACGGTCTCCGCAGTACTTTTCAAATTGCTGACTATCCCGATCAAATGTGGTTAGCTACTCGGGTTGTTGGCTCTCTAACTGAGCAGGATTCGGTGCAAATAAAAGCCATTCCTATGTTCCTTTTTACTGCCGACACAACTATTAAGAATCCGAACCTCTTTTCTCAAAATTAGCACTACCAATGGATCGTCTATTCCAAAATTTATTCCAGTTTGATGCTCCCGACTCAATCGGTACCAAGATTCAGCTTCGCATATTTGAACTCTGCACCGTTTATTTTACTCTGAGCTATACTTGGGAATGGGCACTTTATGTGCCCCGACTAAGTGACGTTGTACTTCCGCTGGGCATTGCAAATTATATCAACGTAGAAATCTTTTTTGGAGACCTAGCTACCGTCAACGCTATTTTAATAACCCTTTTCTGCCTCATTCCCTTTCTCTTTAAAAAATTACGGTGGCTTTATGCCCCGGCTTTTTTGCTATTTCATTTGCAGCATGTTGTTCGCTTTTCTCAGGGCGAAATCCCCCACAGTGCCAATATGGTCGGTTTTGCTTTAATGGGACTGGGATTAGCAGAAATCTTTTTCCGAAAAGATATTAAAAAAAGCTTGGCTTTTGCCTTTGGTTTCACCGTCTTCTTCTTTGGATTGGGATACACTTCGGCGGCTCTAAGTAAATTAGTTGCAACCGGCATTACATGGCCTTCAGGGGAACACCTTTGGCTTTGGATGGGGGAAAAAAGCATCGATATTCTCTCCCTAACCGGAGAGTTCCAATTTAACTGGCTGCAGCAGCTGGCTTTTGATTATTGGTGGATTGCCACAGCAATTCTTTCTTTTGGCATATTTACCGAACTTATCGGCTTTTTAATCTGGTGGAAACCACTTCGTCCCTACGTCACTTTGTTATTGATTGCCATGCATCTTGGAATTGACTGGACGATGAATATTTTCTTCTTCACTTTTACTGTTCAACTGATCATTATCGGTTTTCCCTGGAATAAACTCATCAACCGTTTAAGCGATTCAGTAACTGTATCATCCTCTCAAAAAATAGTTGAGCAATTCCTATTGTACTGATTTTACTGCTGAGGCAAAATATGGTTAAAACATCTCACTGTAGCTTCTCAAATAAATTCTTTAATATTAGCCACTCATTAATAAATGCTATTAGCTAATATAACGTGATTTCATGCCCGAATCTGTACAGGACAAAGATCTTAACACCCCAAAAGTAAGTTGCTTAACCGTAACTGCTGATCGTAAACATCTAATGAGGCGAGCAGTGCTATGTTTTCAAAATCAGACGTATAAAAATAAAGAGCTGGTCATCGTTGATGATGGAGAACAAGATCTTGGAGACATTCTTTCCGATTTGCCTGCAGGGCAAGTAAAATATGTTAAGTTAGAAAAGAAGCCCGAAAATACGCTTGGGAAGCTACGTAATCGCTCGCTCGATGAAGCAAACGGAGATTTTTTAGTACAGTGGGATGATGACGACTGGTACCATCCCGAGCGAATTACCATTCAAGCCCAAACTCTCATGGCCGGCTATGATGCCTGCTGCTTGTCGGGTGCACTTATGCATCTGGATGAAGAGCCATACATGCAACATCCCTACGTCGGTTATCTGCCTGATGGAATTCCCGGGAGTATAATGCATCGTGCTGATGCTGATATTCGTTATCCGCATACACGCAGAGCCGAAGACACGGTTTATCTCAATGAATGGATGGAAAAACGTTATATGCAACTCCCTGACGATTACTCACACCTTTTTATCCGATGCTATCACGGTAATAATACATGGGAAAAAGATCACTTTTTACGACGGGTTAGAAACAATCCAAAAGATGCTATATTATATGTTTGGCATAAAATGATTAAAGGGGATCTATTTGATCACCCTCGCTTTCGTCTGACGGAAGAACAAAAGGAAGCATTTGAAATGTATTTAGATGAATCCAAGAACCTAAACTTATTCTCCAATAACTAAACCCTTGAAGACCAATCGCATATTTTTAGTAGGATGTCCCCGTTCGGGAACTACCCTCCTGCAAAGTATGATTGCCAGCCATTCGCAAGTAGTTTCCTTTCCAGAAACGCATTTCTTTTCTGAAACTCTCTCTATTAACCCACTGTTAAGACGCGTCAAACTTTACGGTCCGGGCAGCCGCGATTTTATTGCCGACTTTTTAGGTAGACACAATTATACAGACATTTACCCTTTTACTAAACTCCCCCCCTTTTGTACCCATAATAGATGGTGCAGAACGCTCCTGCGTACTATTGATAAAATGATTTTAGCTGAATCAGAAAATCTTAATTCAAATAACGTATGGGGCATGGAAAAAACCCCTCGCCATCTATTTTATATCTCATCGATCCAACAAGAGGGATACCAGAATAAGTTTTTACACATCTTACGAAACGGACCTGATGTTGTGGCCAGCCTTTATTTGGCAACACAAAACTATCCCGATCAATGGGGCGGATCACGCTCTGTTAAAAAATGCATCAGTTGGTGGAATAACAGCATTAAGGAATCTCTTAAATATGAAGATGATTCTAATCACCTGTTTGTTACTTATGAGCAGCTTCTCATAAATCCGCAAACCACATTAGAAGCTATATGCAATTTTATGGAGATTGACTATCAAGAAACAATGACGGAAGATTTTCATAATACAGCTGGATCACTGACTAAAGAAGAAGAAAGGTGGAAACAAAAAAATGCTGAGAAGTCTTTACAGAAAAGCAATAAACTTCAAGAGCATTTTGATGATGAAACAATAGATTATATCAAGAAAAGTGTACTCAATATCGATTTAACAAAATTTCATCACTAAACAGAAGCTTTTATTTGAGCGATTCAGCCTCTTCAACATCTTTCGGATCGATAGACTGAGGATTAACAGGCAGTTGATCCTGCGTAATCGAACTTGTAATAAAAGAAACAGCGCCAATTAATTTCTTGAGAATCAGGTTTGCCGTTAAAACCCCTACGAGCTGTCCTTCCGGAACATTTAACATCACCGACATTTCAAGAGCTACGCTTACATATAGAACATCGCGGCTGGGTAAAAATGGAATTCTCGTTGACATAATTTGTGCGGCCATCAAACTAAACCATACGGCCCACGGTACTGTTGGTTCAGCAATTTTATATTGAATAATCTGAATAAGATTTGTCAAAATGAGCCTTCCCGTATAAATACTAGAAATTTTGACCGCATCACCAAGGCTCACTGTTAGGATGTAACTTCTGAATTTATATCCCACAAAAAATACTATAAACACGGCAAGTCCAACCCAGAGGTATGTAATCCAGCTTTGGATCTGCGGAATATAATCTTCAATATTTATATATCCCTGTGTAAGGAAAAAGATGAGCAGTATGACCGAGATAAATGTAGAAGAGAGCGATGAAAGGATATTATTATCCTTTACAAATTTCATAGCCTCTACAGCGGGAATCTTTAATTTATCTTTGGCCCAGTAAAACAGGTAAAATTCTCCGGAATACCCCAACACGTCGGTATTGAGCACTTTCTTTTGAACAAAAACAAGAAATGCTCTAAAACCCCGAAAATTCCACTTAACTCCGTATATAAAGATCTCCGAAATGGGCAAAGAAAAGTAAATAAGAATAAATAACAGGTAAAAAAGTGGATTCAGTGGCAGTGACTCAATTACCTGGGTCAGCCCAATTTCATAAAGCTTATATATCAGGTAACCAATAATACCTGCTTGCAAGAGATACCGTATCCCCTTTTTAAGGTAGGACTTCCAAGTTTTTTCCTGTTCTCCTTTTTGACTCATCTACAACCTAATTTAAAACACCGAAGCTTAAAAGTACATTTTCGATTATAGCCTAAAAAAGTAGCGGCAGATCCTTAGAATTATGAGAACTAACTATATTGGCTTTCAACCCTGACTCAATGTATTCCCATAAAGCAAAAAGAGTTTTTACAAGTAAAACAACACCTCGAATTAAAAAGTGATACTTGCCTGTAAAATAAGGAAAGTTCATGGATAACTATGCGTTCTCTGCAAGTCTGTCTTTTTTGCTCACAAGATCGGTAAATTTTTGCTTTTTAAGCCTATTCCATGTGCGTTCGGAAAACTCAAAAAACGGTTGTTTTTGATGATACCATCCAAAGTGCAGGCAGTACGGAGTTGTTTTTAAGTAATCCCCTTTACCGGGTATAAGTGAAAAAATATAAGTCAGCAATTTACGGAGCAATGTGCTCTTTAAACCCCGAAAATTGTATACAAAACGGTCGCTGTAATATTTGCAAACCACATACTCGAAATCTGCATCGTGGGACGTTAAATCCGAAATATAGTCTAACTGAGGGCTTGTGTGCCCCTGAAGCCATGGATAGACGGGCAAGTCCAGCTTTGACATAGCCATAGCCATACTCCATTCACAAGATTCTTCGCTGCGACCTTGCTCTAAAGTGCGACTGCGAAAATGGGTTTCATCTTTTCGGTCCAGCATCTTCTGAGCCAACTCGCATACTTTCTTAGTTAAACTATAATCCTGTGCATAAACCAACCCGGTTTGCACGCGACTTAAATAGGTGAGTCCGAAATGGTCCAATGTTCGTTTTCGACGCCGAAATAAAATATCTGCAAGGATGCCAATATTTTTGGGACCGCCGAAGAAATTATCCGAAATTTGTGTACCCGTTACGGTAAACGGATATGGTTCAAAAGACTTCCATAAGTTTTCAGGTTCCTTACACCAAATGATGTCGCTATCGAGAAAGATATTTTTCTCGAAGAACATAAATTCGTGCAGGTGATGTTTAAATCCCACAATAGAAGTATTCTCTTCCGGTAAAATATGGATATAGTCAAAAATATCCGTTAAACCATGTTCCTCTAGAATATTTTGATGCTTTTCTGTACATGCCAACGCCACCGGCCTATCTTCGTCGTACCGACGCAAAGAAACTACCGAAGCAACAGCATGTTTTAAGTAGCGGGGATGCCCATAGGTAGCATATACGTACCCTTCCNGGGCTAGTCTCTTTTGTTGTACTGATTTAAGCATAAAAATGGGTTGAGTTGCTTCGAATATAATAGGATAATGCCTCTTTATTAAACCTTATTTAGCCGCCCGTTTGCGGAGGGTTTCCAATAGGGAATTGTATCCTTTTTTTCGGATTATGTTTTGAAATTGTCTCTGATAAGAGCCGGCCGTGGAGACATCATCAATAATCATATCTGTAACCACCCATTGATTATTTTGCCCATTAAATTTCATCTCATAACTAACGGGGGTACGAACCTTTTCGAGTTGGGCTAAGGTCTTAACAGTTGCAGAACTGTCCTCTACATTTATTTGCTCATATTTAACATTAGCTCGGTAAATATCCAATTTATTTAGAGATTGGTCNCGAATGATTGTGGAAAATAAATCAACAAACTCGTCACGCTCTTCTACGGTCAATGTGTCATAAGTGGCTTGTAATGATTGCTGTGCCATAGCCCGGTAATCAATAATACCGTTGATTATATCTTTTAATTTATCNCGTTGCTCTTGGGTATACTCCGTTCCTTTTGGACCCAGCAGATCTTTTATTTCATTGTCNCGCTCTTCGAGCAAATCACGTACGTGTGAACTGTCTAATTGGGCAAAACTGCTCGTTGGATTAAACGACAAAAATCCAACAAGTGCTGATAAAATTATTAGCTGTAATTTTTTTGGAAAAGTCATTGCATTAATTCTGATTGGAAAGTTCTAAAATTTGCATGCCGGATTTACGATATAATTCAGCAATATTATTATTGAAATTGAATATTTCTCGCTTTAATTGAACCCGAAGCTCTAGCTCTTTTTTCATTGCATCTACCAAGTCCTTGGTGTCTCCCATACCGAAATCGTAATCAAGTTGTTCCTGGCGAAGCCATTGCTTACTAGTTACATGAGCCTCATCTGTTTTGTCAACTTTCACTTTAGATAGTGAGGTTTCCTTGTAAGCCTGATTAATTTCCAAAACTATCCCATCAACGGCAGCATCTTTTAAATATTTTGCCTGCCGATATTGAATTCTGCCTTTTTCAATGTCAGCTTGAATACTTAAGAAGTCGAGATTTTGTCGAATACCAAACCCAAATGAGCCTGAAGCATAGTTTGAATTATTTATAATAAAAGGATTGCTCTGGCGTGGGCGATTGGGAGTATTCGCATAACTTCCTGTTAAACCAACAAAAAGAGAGGGATAATTCTTCTGCTTTTGGGCTTTCATGCCATATTCGGCAGCATCAATACCTGCTTCGATGGCACCAATTTCAGATCGGTTAGCGAGGGCGTATGAACGATAATAATCTATTTCTCTCAGATCTTCCGCTACGGGGTCTAAAAAGTTTGTATCCGGTATATAAACCGTATTTTCATTAGCATTTAATACATAATTCCAAATACGCTGCGTCATTTTCGCCTCTTCGCGTACTTCAGCGGCACGAATATCAAATTCCGATTTGAATACCTTAAATTTGAATAAATCAGACTCATCAAAATCAGCATCTCCCTCCTCTTGCTTTTCTTTAATCTGTCGCTCTATTTTATCAATCTGATTTTTTGCCTCATCAAGCAGAACCAGTATCTCACTTGTCAACAAATGGCTTTGATACAGCTCAAAAAGGCGAATGCGCAAATTTGCTTTTTCTTTTTCAAATTGTTCTTGAGCAGCAACGGCGGCAGATTTTGCAGCTTTTACGGCATTTTTTAAAGCCCCCCAAGCAAAAATAGGTTGTACAGCAGACACTTCAGCTCGGGTAAATACTGCCCAATTTTCCCAATCATTTTCCAATTCCGGATCCAGGTAATATTCATCTTCCGGCAGATTGGTCTGACTTATTACGCCCGGAACAATTCCATGTTGCGTGCTAAGTTGAAACTGTGGTAGGTAACGTTTTGATTGAGCCTGATTAATCTGATTATTTGCCAGTGCCACCTTTTTTTGTTCGTATTCGATTTGGCCCGAATTCTCAATCCCTTGTTCTATAAAAGATTCCAGCGATACTCTAACAGTGTCTTGCGCTACAGAGATTATAGGCAGCAAGAAAAACAAAAAAAATAATGCCGGTATATATTTTTTCATGATTATAATAGTGATATCATAATAATTATATCTACCAACGAATAACTTGTAGATTTATTTAAATAAAAAGCCCCTTCCGTTAAGAAGGGGCTTTCTTTTGAGCGGAGGGAGAGGGATTCGAACCCCCGAGACCTAAAAAGGCCTGCCGGTTTTCAAGACCGGTGCATTCAACCGCTCTGCCATCCCTCCAGTGTGTCAAAAAACTAGTTATGCTTCTTCAAGAGCCTGAGCACCAGAAATAATTTCAGAAATTTCGGTAGTAATTGCACTTTGTCGTGCCCTGTTATATTCAAGCTGAAGATCTTCCTTCATTTCCTGAGCATTTTCTGTAGCATTATCCATAGCTGTCATCCGGGCACCCTGTTCTGCAGCATTAGATTCCAGAATAGCTCTCCAAAGCTGTAAATTCAAGTGCAAAGGTAATAGTTTTTTAAGAATATTTTCTACATCTGGTTCAAAAATATATTCTGTAGAAGAAATTTCCTCCTCCTCATCAACTAACGTTGATGGATCGATAGGTAAAACAGACTCAACAAGTCTATTTTGTGCAATTACAGATTTGAACTCATTATAAGCTACTTTTACTTCATCAAAAGTGCCTGATTTAAAATCATTAACAACAGATTTCATAATCTCCGTTGCTTTATTGAAAACGATATCGTCCCAAAAACCGGGATATTCTGCAATTACGTTATAATTACGCTTGCCGAAATATTTAACTGCCTGACGCCCAATGCACATCAGCGACAAGCTGTCATTTTTTTGATACTCGCTGTACTCTTTATTAATCGTTTCTTCAATAACTTTAAACAAGTTGTTATTGAACCCGCCACAAAGTCCACGATCAGAACCAACAACAATAAATAACACATTATCTGTTGTTTCAGGAGAACGTAGCAGTACATTATCTTCACTTGAATTTTTCACCAACCGTCCCACTACTTCTTTCATTTTAGAAGCGTAAGGACGTGTTTCGATAATGCGATCCTGCGCTTTGCGCAGTTTAGCAGCAGCAACCATCTTCATGGCACGCGTAATTTGCTGCGTATTTTTAATCGATTCTATACGGTTCCGTATGTCACGAAGATTAGCCATGAATTACGCTTCCTCTTCTTCTTGTGTAGCTTTAATTTGATCAATTACAGTTTTGGCAACATCCATTAGCTTATCGCCAAACTCATCATCAAGGGTTCCAGATTCAGCAAGTTCTGCCATCTCATCGTCATATTTGACACGGACGGTTTCGATATATTCTTCCTCAAACTCCTGAATTTGATCAACTTCCAGTTCGTCGAGCATACCTTCACTGTTTATTTTGAGAAGCGCAATTTGGTCTTCAACCGGACGCGGCTCATAGATATCCTGCTTCAGCAGCTCAACCGTACGTTCACCCCGTTTCAACTGACGTTGTGTAGCGGGATCAAGGTCAGAACCAAACTTGGCAAAAGCCTCTAGTTCACGATACTGAGCCAAGTCAAGCTTCATTGTACCGGATAACTTTTTCATCGATTTAACCTGCGCAGAACCACCTACACGCGAGACAGAAGTACCAACATCAATTGCTGGACGCACACCCGAGTTAAACAGATCTGTATCAAGGAAAATCTGTCCGTCGGTAATTGAAATCACATTAGTAGGAATGTAAGCAGAAACATCACCGGCTTGGGTTTCAATAATTGGTAGTGCCGTTAATGATCCCCCGCCTTTCATCTTAGGCTTCAACTCTTTGGGAACATTATTCATCTGCTTGGCAATTTTATCATCATCAATAATCTTTGCAGCACGTTCCAGAAGACGACTGTGAAGATAAAACACATCCCCGGGATATGCTTCACGCCCAGGAGGACGTTTCAATAAAAGCGAAAGCTCGCGATATGCAACTGCCTGCTTTGATAAATCATCAAAAACTACCAATGCATGACGTCCCGTATCACGGAAGTATTCGCCAATTGCAGCACCTGCAAATGGTGCGATGTAACGCATCGGAGCAGAAACACTTGCCGGTGCCGATACAATCGTTGAGTAGTCAATGGCATCATTATCTTCCAACGCTTTTGCAATACCCGCAACTGTCGAACCTTTCTGACCGACAGCTACATAAATACAATGAACCGGTTTATCGGTATCTTGTGTTTCTTTTTGATTAATAATCGTATCAACCGCAACAGATGTTTTACCTGTTTGGCGATCACCAATAATAAGTTCACGCTGCCCTCGACCAATGGGTATCAATGAATCAATAGCTTTGATCCCTGTCTGAAGTGGCTCTTTAACCGGCTCGCGATAAATTACGCCGGGAGCTTTTCGTTCGAGGGGAACTCGTATTGTATCTCCTGAAATAGGCCCCTTGCCGTCGAGAGGTCGTCCAAGAGGATCTATAACACGTCCGAGAAGTCCATCTCCAACATTGATAGATGCGATACTTTTGGTACGCTTAACAGTATCACCCTCTTCAACAGCGCTGGTTTCACCAAAAAGAACAACACCAACGTTGTCTTCTTCAATATTTAATACCATTCCTCGAATCGAGTTACCGTCCTCGTCAATAGAATCAGGCAAATCAACAAGTTCACCGGCTTGTACTTTTGACAATCCATACACGCGGGCAATTCCATCCCCTACTTCAAGGACAGTTCCCACATCATAGGTGTCAGCTTCACTATCAAAGCCGGATAATTGTTTGCGTAAAATTGCTGAAACTTCGTCTGGTCTAACTTGACTCATTGGTTCAAATGTTATTTAAATCGTCTTTAATTTCTATTCTACAGTTGTTGACAATAACGATTTCTCAAGCTCTTCGAGCTTGTGCTTAACCGTTCCGTCTATTACTGTGTCTTCAATTCGGATTGCCATACCACCTTTAAGATCTTCATCAACGGTAATATTCATATCCACTTTTTTCTGTGTTTTTTGCTCCAGGTTTTTGTGAAGCAATCCTTGCTGCTCATCATTTAACTGTTGGGCAACAAACACATCCACAGTAATAATGCCGGCATGCTCTTTGTATTTCTCAATAAAAGCCTCGGTAATCTGATCTAACAGATTTATACGATCTTTGCGAGATAACAGCTTTAAAAACAACTTAGTTGGCTCTTCAAGTTCATCAAAAAAGATCTTCTGCAAAGCCTGCGTCTTATCATCATAATTGATGATCGGACTTTGTAAAAATAAAACCAAGTCCCGCGATCCCTTCAGCGTATTATGGATGTATTCGATATCATCTAATAATTCATCGACCTCATCCCGCTCTTTGGCCAACTCAAGAAGGGCGGTCGCATATCTTCGGGCTGCTTTTGTTGTAGGCATCTACCTTAGTTTTTTGAGATGTCTTTTATATAGCTTTCTACCAGCTTATTATTCTTTTCCTCATCCAATTCAGAATCAATAATTTTTGAAGCCGATTGAACAGCTAAGCGCGCCACTTCATCACGGAGCTCCATCATAGCACGTTTCTTTTCCTGCTCAATGGTTTCACGAGCCTGTTCAATAATATGCTCAGCCTCTTCCTTGGATTTTTCTATACGTTCTGCACGGAGCATTTCGGCATCTTCGATAGCCTCTTTGCGGATTTCCTTCGCCTTTTTCTCAGCTTCTCGCAATGCTTTTTCGTTGTCCTTAGAAATCTTTTCAGCACGCTCTAAAGCCTGCTCAGCTGATTCTAAAGAGTCTTTTATGCGAGTTTCACGTTCTTCCAGGGCTTCCATTATCAATGGCACTGCATACTTACCCATTACGGCAAGAAAGATAACCAACGTAAGGGCTACCCAGAGAGCAAATCCGCTACTAAAAGAAAGTATTCCGCCTCCGCCTGCTAAAAATAGCATCATGGTGAATAATGTATATTGTTAATATTTATGAGGATATAATTTATCCACCACCGATTCCAAGAGCGAGAAGAATACAAACAATAGCGCCAATAAGTGCTACACCCTCAATAAGAGCAGCGGTCAAGATCATAGCGCCACGAATATCATCGGATGCTTCTGGTTGACGAGCAATGCTTTCAACCGAACTCTTACCGATCATTCCGATACCGATTCCAGCACCAACTGCTACAATTCCTGCTCCGATTCCTGCTGCTAATAAACCCATATTTTTACCTGTTATTTTAGTTTTAAGTTTAGGTTTAGATTATGTGATATAAGTAAACTGTTATGCGTGCGCCTCAACTCCTTCTTCGTGCGCATGCTCTTCGGCAGCCATGCCAATAAACACAGCCGAAAGAAGTGTAAAAATGTATGCTTGCAAAAGGCCAACAAATGCCTTCAATACGTACAAAGCAACTGTTAATGGAACTGCAAAAAAGCTCATTCCAATTCCGGCAGCACTTCCAAAGATATCTGTAAAGATAAAAATCAAACCAAGAATACAGATAATCATAATCTTGCCGGAAAGCATGTTTGCAAACAGACGTACGGCCAACGCAAATGGCTTAGTAAACAATCCGATAATTTCGATGGGAGTAAGAATAATACGCATCCAACCGGGAACGCCGGGAAACCAAAAAACATGCTCCCAGTGATCCTTTGACCCATTCCACTGTGTAATAAAAAACGTAAATGCTGCCAATACTCCAGTAACAGTAATATCAGCTGTTGCAGTAGCTCCCCAAGGTAGCAAACCAAAAAGATTCATAAATGAGATCCCTATGAATACCGTAAACAAATAGGGTACAAATTTCTGATATTTGTTATCAGGGATATTTTGCCTGGCAATGTCATCGCGAACAAATACAAAAACGATCTCAAATAGATTCTGAAACCAACCCTTCGGCTCTGTTTTACGCCCTACTCCCTGCTTATACTTGCGAGCCATTGCGATAGTAATCCAAACTGTTAATATCAGCCCAAACCACACATACATGAGATGCGACGTAATAGATAAATCCAATGTAATTTCTGCCCCGTTAGCAGGCATCAATGCGCCCTCATTTTCAACAAAATCACCAGATTCAATAGCACTATTTGTGCTACCGTAGGCAAGCAAATCACCTTCAACCAAAAATATTCGAGGAAGTGGAACATGATAACCCAAGACCGCCAATTCATGATGATCGACAACCTTTCCTACAACGTCAATAGGAGCACCTTCGGCATCTTGTTCAGCTTTATCCGAGGCTTCTGTTAATGGGGTGAAGAAGAGAACCAGTAAGAGTGTAACGAAGAGTCGGCGGCAGGCCCTTATCATTAAATTCTAATTATCAGTTTCAAGTAGTTTGTTGATTAAAATAATCTCGATTACAGAGTGGAAAATATAAGAAATTATGAAACTAACTGTAAAGTAAATTTGATGAATTTTTATGGTCTTCAAAATCACTACCAACGCCACTAATACCAAGAGAAATCGAATGCCCAGAGAAATGTAAAACCAAGTAATGAAGTTTGAGCTTTTTTCTGTCTTGATTCGCTTTATGACAAAAAAATTACTTCCAACAAAAAGGAAACTCAGTAAATAACCGACACTTACTGCCAGGTAATATTGCTGTCCCAAGAGAATAGTGAGCCCCACCAAGAATAGAAAAGCAACGAGTGAATTCCATAGAAATTTGTGCGTCAACTTTTGTACCTGCTGATCCAAACCCCTCCCTTGCTCATTCTTTATTTAATCGATCACTCAATCTAAAGATGAGAATAAAAATATTTGTAATACCCACCATACAACCAACCAGTAGCAGCCAGGGACTCAATCCAAAATAATTATCCAGCCAATACCCTAAAAATATAGGAATAGATAATGCGGCTGCTATTTCTCCCCCCAAAGAGACATATTCTAAATAATCAGTNGGCTTTTTACTGTTTGTCAATCTTTGTTAACCTTTGATTTCCCCTTAGTATCAGATTTGTCTGACTTCTCATTTTTATCTTTTGACTTTGAACTGCCCAATTTTGANGATAGGCCATTACTGTTCTTCTTGATCTCCTCTTTTATATTTTCGCTCATATGGAACGAACCGTTTATCTGAGATCCTTCTTCTGCCAGTATCGTTTTGGTATAAATATCTCCTTCTATAGTAGCCGACTTTCGAAGAATGAGTTTATTGGTCACTCGAACTTCGCCATCGATATTACCAGCAATATCAGCATCAACGGCTTCAATATTTCCTTCTACTTTACCAGTTGATGAAACAATAATTTTGCCTTCCGCCTCTGCTTCCCCATCTAGGGTACCGGCAATGCGGACATCATTTTTTGTTTTTAAGGTACCTTTAAGTTCGGTGCCTTCACTTATCATATTAACTGAGGGTAAATTCTTGCCAGATTTATTAGAACTCATAGATTCCTTTTCTTTCTTATTGTTATTAAACATAAACTTCTTAAGATTTTATTAAATACGTATTCGGATTTTGGGGCACTCCATTTTTCCAAATTTCCAGATGCAAATGAGGGCCGGAGCTTAATACGCCCACATCACCCGTTGTTCCTAAAATATCACCCTTTAAAACAATATCACCAATAGATTTTGAAACGCTTGCTGCATGTTTATACACCGTTATAATACCATTGCTGTGTTGTACATGCAGTACATATCCATAGTTGATTGTCCAATCTTGGTTAATAACCGCGCCATCGGCTATTGCTTTAAACGATGTTCCCTGTTTTGTTGCAATATCAATACCGTAATGTCCATTTCCGGGATTAAATCCGCGGGTAAAAGTGCCGCTAACAGGGTAATCTGTCGGAAAATCAGGTGCCTGCTCAAATATATTCGAGAAAATTATCTCGTTTTGAGACAACATTCCCTTATTACTTACTCCAGATGTAAAGTCAAGTTCCGACTTTTTTTGGTTTGCAGATTGCATAGCAACGGTTCGATCTTCCTCAATGGCAAAAGCAGTATCATCACCTGCAGCAATGACCTGCTGCATCTCTGCCAACTGAGAATCTCGTGCCTCTAGAGAATCTTTAAGAGCCTGTACCTTTTGGGAAACCTCAACAACTCGTTCGCGGAGCTGCGCATCATGCTGGTTATACAACAGACCGCTTATAGGTGTGAACATAACAAGCAGTAGCACAATAACAGTGATAGTCAATAACGAAACATAAAACAGGTTCCACAACCTTGAAGGCTTAAAGTTATAGGATGTAGAAGACTCCGGATCATCATCAAAAATAACGAAGGTTAAATCCTGATCCTGGCTTTTAAATAACCGTTTTAGAAATTCAAACATGGAGCTTGTTATTTACGCTTCTGGCGTTGGTCCACGATAATTAAAGGGGACATCTATATCATCGTTGCTATTTGATATCGCTCCGTTCTCATTCTCATAGCGCTTAATATTTTCAGATAGAGCATTCATCAATCGCTTGGCATGATCGGGAGTAAGCACCATTCGCTTCACTACTTTTGCCTTGGGTGCACCCGGCATAACAGAAATGAAATCGAGAATAAATTCGGAAGGTGAGTGGGATATCATTACCAAATTGGAATAGGTACCTGAAGATTCCTCTTCAGGAAGTTCAATTTGAATCTGTCCCTGCTTAAAATCTTTTGTTTGGTCGGCCATAATAAAGAGGTTACAAATTAAATTTGCCGTTTATTACTCATTGGTATCTAAAAATCCGTGGTCGTCCATCCATTCATCATTATAAATCTTTGAAACATAACGTGTTCCACTATCAGGCAGTATAATGACCATAAGGTCATCTTTACCAAAATCGTTATTCCGGGCATATTCAAGGGCCCCGTAGACGGCAGCACCACACGATCCGCCAACAAACAGTCCTTCTTTTTTAGCCAGCTTGCGTGTCATTTGAAAAGCGTTCTTGTCATTCACCTGAATCACTTCATCCAACAGATCGAAATCCATGTTTCCGGGAATAATATCTTCTCCTATTCCCTCCGTCAAATAGGGATGAATTTCATCCTTATCAAATTCTCCGGTTTCAAAATAATGTTTATAAACCGATCCCACACTGTCAACACCAATTGCTTTAATATCAGCGTTCTGTTCCTTTAGATATTTTGAGGTCCCGGAAATGGTTCCTCCGGTTCCCATTCCTGCCACATAGTGCGTAACATTGCCTTCTGTTTGCTCCCAAATTTCAGGTCCGGTGGTCTCGTAATGTGCCTGGGTATTGCTAGAATTATCGTATTGGTTGGGATAATAGGAATTTGGAATTTCTTCGCTCAATCGCTTGGCAACAGAATAATAGCTGCGCGGATCATCGGGCTCAACATCCGTAGGGCATATTTTAACTTCAGCCCCCAAAGCACGCAACAAATCTATTTTTGATTTACTCTGCTTATCCGTCGTCGTAAAAATGCAGTCGTAACCTTTGATGATCGCTGCAAGTGCTAATCCCATACCTGTATTTCCAGAAGTCCCTTCAATGATGGTTCCACCGGGTTCAATAAGTCCTTTTTCCTCAGCATCCTCTATCATTTTAAGTCCGATCCNATCTTTAACACTTTGGCCGGGATTAAAATATTCTACCTTGGCCAGTACTGTCCCTTCAAATTCTTTTGCGACCTCATTTAGTTTTACCAGCGGAGTATTACCGATGGTTTCTAATATGGAGTTATAATACATCTTATAATTAATTCGTGTGGTTGCTAATTTTTTAAAAGTTTAAAAATGTAAGCGTCGAAATATAGGAATTTTGAGTTGTCTACTCGAAAAAAGATTTACATTACACTTTTTATTATGGCTAATCAGCTTAAAAATTTCTTTATTCGAAGGATCAACTCTGTTATCTTCTCCAAAAATTAACGAACAAGAAAATTATTTATGTTTGTAGAACAGAAAAAGCCCAAAGATTTTGACTGCGGATACAATCTTGACAGAATGATTGATTCCCTGCCACGTATTGAAGACGAAGAAGAAAGAGTAGAATATGCCGAGCGTGCGGTAGGACTCATTAAACAAAGTCATCCAAACTGGGTTGATGAAGACGGAAAAAGTAAGGCAGCATGGGATCACTTTTTTGAGTTAGCAGATTACGACCCCAATGAGTACGGCATTTACAACCCCTTTAATTCTGAGGATGAGGACCGCGTTGAGTAGAAGCATAAGCCGTTATTCCGCAACAGCAGCTTCTACCTTGCTAGATTGAAAATCTTTTTCCAGCAAGCTAAAAATTAGCTTATCGCAATATGCATCATTTTTAATGACGTGTTCACGCAATTGCCCTTCTTGCTGGAATCCAAGCTTTTCAACACTTTCTATCCAGGAAGTATTAAAATCGAAGGCTGCTGTTCCAACTTTGTGCATCCCCTTCTCATTAAAACAGTGATCCAGCACAATTTTTAAAGCCTCTGCGTCATATCCCTTTCCCGCATACTTACGGTCACCAATTGTGCAATTCACAAAGCATCGTTTGTTATATTTGTCGATGGCGTGAACATCTACAATTCCAATGAGCTTATTATTTTTAGATAAGTGAATCTCAAACAGCTCACTGGTCTCGTTCCGCTCATCCAGAACCGATTTAATCCGCTTTAAAAACGTCTCAAAACTTTCGTGTTGATGCGGGTAATCAGAATCGTAGTAATTCAATTCCTCATCATTATTCCATTTATAATGAACGGATACGTTCTGAAGATTAAACTCCTTTATTTCTACCATGAATTTATTATGTAAATGATATTAGTATATGCTGAAATATGATCTGTTGAATTTTCTAAATCTTAACGTAGACATGCAAACTTATTTTGCTGTTCTAATGAAAGCGCTTTCAACATCGGTGGCTTCCAAAAAGATATTTGTATTATGGAAATATCAATTTTCAATTTATATTGAAACTTATGAAAGTTGATATTGAAAAAGTATAATTATTCCATGAATAACAACCCCCTATCAGATATAGAAGATTATCAACCTTCTGTAGTTACTTGTCTCGATAACTCAGAGCTCAGTAATTTTTTAGATAACCTTTTCAAAGGTTCCACACCGAGATACGCCACTCTAAGTTTTACAATACAGTCGATTGACCCCTTGGCATATCTCGAAATGTGCTGGAAAAAGGATGCATTTCAATATTATTGGGAAAAACCAACTGAGGAATTTGCCATCGCCGCCGGTAACGCAATTACTTCAGTTACGGCTGAAGGTTCTGATCGATTTAACATAGTCAATGACAAGATTCATAAAGTTCGCCAAAATACAGCAGAGTTTTCATCTATTGCTCATCCCTATTCGGGATCATTTTTTCTTGGCGGATTTTCATTTTTCGATCAGCATAACGATAAACTCTGGGATGATTTTCCACCTGCATCATTTACTCTTCCCGAGTGGATGATAATCAAAGATGGAAAATTTACATTGGCCACATTTGCCGTTGACCTTGATAAATTTGGTACAGCGATTGAGTTATATGATCATATTATTGCTCAACTTGAAGATCTTGAAGATACCTTAGAGCAAGAAAGCTCGACAGGTCCCCCCCACCAACAGGGAGAAACGTCAACTTCGCCACTTCCAAAGCAAAAATCAGATTACAAAAAATGGTCTGATTCTGTAAATGAGGCTAAAAAGCTCATTGGCAATAGCGCTTTTGAAAAAATTGTTTTGGCACGCAACATTAAAGTACCCAAAAGTACAGAGACTTCCCCGACCCAGGTCATAAACAACCTCCGTAAACAGTATACAAACTGCTACAATTTTCTAATTCACCGGCCATCCGGAAACACCTTTTTGGGATCCACTCCTGAACGCCTGATCTCTGCCCGCAATAAATTACTTCTTACGGAAGCGTTGGCGGGAAGCATACAGAGAGGTAATACTGCTACAGAAGATGCTTTCTTGGAAAAGAAATTATCGGCCAATGGTAAAGATCAAAATGAACATAATTTTGTAATTCAGGATATTGAAGAACGACTGAAGCCGTTTGTAAAGGAATTAAACCGAAGTGCCACCCCAGAAATAAAAAAGTTATCAAACGTCCAACATCTCTATACCCCTATTCGGGCACAACTAAACGATGAATCAAATATATTTGATGTCCTCGGTCAGCTACATCCTACTCCCGCTGTGGGTGGGTACCCCTGGCAAAAAGCAGCCCCACATATTAAGGAGCTGGAACATTTTGACCGCGGAAGATATGCCGGACCCGTTGGGTGGATAAACAGCAAGGGAAATATGGAATTTGCTGTAGCCATACGTAGTGCTTTATGTACAAAAAACTACTCCCATTTATTTGCGGGATGTGGAATTGTTAAAGACTCAGATCCTGCTACCGAGTGGCAAGAAACAAACCTTAAGTTGAAGCCAATGCTTTCTGCCCTACAATATGACTAATCAACACCACGGTAATATAGCCTTACAGTGGACCAACACTTTTTTGAAAGCACTTTACAAGCACGGTGTTGAACATATTGTAATATCTCCTGGCTCACGCTCTACCCCTTTAACCCTCGCAGCTGCTTCAAATCCAAAGCTCCAAAAACATGTCATTTTGGATGAACGTTCGGCTGCATTCACTGCACTTGGCATTGGTAAAGCCACCAATATACCGGCTGTTTTGATCTGTACTTCAGGCACTGCTCTGGCTAATTATTATCCTGCGGTGATTGAAGCACGACAATCGGGTGTACCCATTATTTTAGCCACCGCAGATCGCCCCCCAAACTTAAGAGCAACCGGTGCTAATCAAGCTATTGATCAACTCAAAGTATTTGGGGATTATACTGTTTTCTTTCACGAGGTAGGCGAACCACGATCAGATCACACAGATATAGCACGATTGCAAATGTTGGCCAAACAGTCGGTATCAATATCCCGTGAAAAACGGGGACCTGTGCACTTGAACTTTCCGTTTCGCAAACCATTAGAACCGACAGATAATGGATTGACTCGAATCCAAAAAGAAAATCAAAACCTGCCAGAGTCAACTGTTACAAATAGAAATAACTCTACTACCCTCAATCTAAGTAACGCACTTAAAAATAAACTTTCTGAAGCTAAAAAACCGTTAGTTATCGTAGGTCCTCTTGCTCCGAAGGATAACACTGATTCCATCGCAAATATTTCTGAAGTATTAAATGCTCCTATCCTGACCGAATCTTCCATTAATAGTTCAAATTCTATTCGTGGTTTTGCGGGATTTTTACGTGATGCAGATAGACGTGCCCAGCTCGAACCCGATGTAATATTACGTTTTGGATTTCAGCCTACTAGNAAAAGNCTAGCAATTGCTTTGGATAAATGGAATACTGAGCATCACTTTCATTTTGCAAGTACAAATGACTGGCANGATGCTACATTTACGGGGGCAGAACGCATCCAATGGATGGGAAAAACACTTCACTGCAAGAATCTCTCCTCTAGTACAGATAGCNGATTGGTTTAAAAAATGGAAACATACTGAAAACGGCTATGANGATTATTCAAAAAAAACAATTAACGCGTACTCTGAATTAACTGATGGCAGCATCTATCAGCAGTTTACGCCACACATTCCGGGCGATCATTTCATTGCCGTTTCCAACTCTTTTCCTGCACGTGACATCAATCTTTTTGGGCGACATCCATCAGTGCTACCTCTTTTTTTGAACCGTGGCGCCAGCGGTATCGACGGTATAACCTCAACAGCTATGGGAATCAGCCACGGACTTCAAAAATCAGGTGTTCTTTTCACTGGGGATCTGGCTTTTTTACACGATACCAACGCGCTGCTGGAACATAGCAATATGACTCAATCTCTGATCGTCGTAGTTATTAATAATGGCGGTGGATCAATTTTTAGAATGCTACCTATCAATGAGAATAAACAACATTTTGAACCCTATTTTGAAACGCCTCAAAATGTCGATATCAAAACACTTGTTAGTGCTTATAATATCCCTCATTATTTGATTAAATCGCTTTCTGAGCTTCAAAATATTGATCTATCCACCATTAGTAATCAGCGCAACGGATTATCTGTTATCGAATGCCAAACCAACGCTGATGCCTCGATGGAGCTGCGTAACAAACTTTGGAGTTATTAAATATGGATCTTCTTGAAATCAACAATCAGGAATATGCCGTTGAGATTCATCAGAAAAAAGAGAATTTGCCCTATTTATTGATGCTGCATGGTTTTATGGGTGACCGCCGCGTTTTTGACCATCTTATTGAAGGACTATCTGAATCATGTAATCCCGTGACTATAGACTTGCTTGGACACGGTGAATCTTCAAAATCTACCGATCCTGAGAGGTATCATGA
>P_1C_Sed_2_UnCtyDRAFT_1000159_pt1 | contig 20771 bp, 16 predicted proteins | sample Pon1CUnioCityCA_4_FD_10229 | JGI IMG/M metagenome (IMG submission 10229) | reverse complement strand
AGACAGGCCTGGTCACCGATGGTCTCGCCGGGTGGCTGGCGGCCCATCAGCCGGATATGATATACGCCTGCGGCCCCATGCCCATGTTGCGCGCGGTTTCAAAAATTGCCGGGCAGCATGAATTGCCTTGCGAAGTCTCCGTTGAGACCATTATGGCCTGCGGCGTCGGCGCATGCCTGGGCTGCGCCGTAAAGGACACCGAACACAAGGCGGGCTATGGCCATGTGTGCATTGACGGGCCGGTTTTCAACGCATCGCGGCTTATGGAAGCGTAACTGATGGCGCCAGGTCCAAAAAACCGAAATACCCCGGCAGTCAGCTCAGGGGGAGCAAATTTTTCAAACCGGTTTCCGTTTTGTATTGACCTCAAGGTGAAGCTATGGTAGCAAATCTAACTTTAATCCCATGGAGATACTTCTCCATGAAGTGGGAGATATGAAAAAAGAAACCCGGCAGATGATAAGGGAACTCGGCTGGTACAGCGCCCTTGGGTTTTCGGTAGCTATTGCGGTATTTATCGGGCTGTTTATCGGGCTTTTCCTGGATAAACTTTTCGGCACCGCACCATGGCTGATGTTTATCTTCCTGTGTTTTGGAATTGCGGCGGGATTCAACAATATCCTGCTGGCCATTAAAAAAGTAAACAGAATGCAATAAAACGATGGAAACACAGCAGCGCATACTCAAACTCGTATTATGGGGAAACTGGCTCCTGCTAGCCCTGTCCGGGCTTGCCGGCTTCATTTTTGCCCCCTTAGACTTTACCGGCGGCATTATCGCCGGCGGGCTGATTGTGACCATCAACTTTCACATGCTTTACCGAACGCTCAAAAAGTCGCTGACACCGCCGCACCTGGCATCTCACAACGTGGTACTGGTCAAGTACTATATCCGCTTTATCGTCAGCGGCCTTGTTATTTTTCTTCTTATCTCCGGCGGATACGTCCATCCCCTGGGATTATTTGTCGGTCTGTCAGTCGTTGTGGCAAGTATCATGTTTGCCACCCTGAGCGAGATAAAAAAACTCATTTTCAAGGAGGCGGTCTGAGGTGGAACATCCGTTTTTATTCTTCGTCAAATTTTTTGAACTGATTGGGCTTGGACACTTTGCGCATGCATATCCGCATGTCATTTATTCCTGGGTAACCATTGCCATTTTAATCATTGTCGGGGCAATCGGCACGAAAAGTATCTCCCTGATTCCCAACAAATTTCAAAATGTACTGGAGCTTGCCGTGTCCGGCCTGGAAGAGTTCATGGTGGATATTACGGGAGATGAAGGCCGCTGGTTTTTTCCGCTGATCGGCACCATCTTCCTCTATATCTTTCTCTGCAACATCATGGGCCTGATCCCCGGTTTTTTCCCGGCCACCGCAAACCTGAACACCACGCTTTCCTGCGCCATCGTGGTCTTTCTTTTCACTCATATTATCGGCATCCGATACCACGGCATCAAGTACATCAAACATTTCACCGGACCCATCTGGTGGATGATCCCGATTATTCTGCCGATTGAAGTCATCGGCCACTTTGCCCGGGTGCTCTCCCTGTCCTTCCGGCTTTTCGGAAACCTGATGGGCCACGAACTGGTGCTGACTATTTTGTTCTTTCTGGCCGGGGCCTTTTTCGCGCCGCTGCCGATTATGGTGCTTGGCATTCTGGTTGCCCTGATTCAGGCCTTTATTTTTTATATGCTCAGCACCATGTACTTTACAGAAGCCATGGAGCATTCCCACTAAAATGGCCATGCAACTTTATTTCGATAATTTATTTCTGCTTTTGGAAGAAGCCGAACAATAACTCATTTATTTCTTAGAGGAGGTTTTAATGGAAGCTCAAGCATTACAGTATTTCATCGCAGCAGTTACCGCCGCCGGTTTCGGAATCGCCATTGCCGCTTTTGGCTGCGGCATCGCACAGGGCCTGGGCCTTCGCTCAGCCGTTGAAGGGATTGCCCGCAATCCCGAGTCTTCCGGTAAAGTAACGGTGACCATGCTAATCGGTCTAGCCATGATCGAGTCTCTGTGTATTTATGCCCTGGTTATCTCGCTGATTCTGATCTATGCAGCACCGATGACAGGTACCGTAACCAAACTGCTGGGACACTAAATTCCCCCTTTTTCAGCAGATTACAAAAATAAAAAAGCCGCGGCCGGATCTCTGGCCGCGGCTTTTTTATTTGAACAAACCCACCATTTCAAACAAGCCGCCTACTTCACACGGGATTGCGGTACCCAGCCGGGGGGGAGAAGCGGCTTAGCCCCCGTTCTTTAGGGGTTGATTCTCCAATATCCGCTTCAAGAATCGCCCGGTGTGTGATTTTTCCACCGCTGCCACAGATTCCGGGGTTCCGCAGGCCACGATTTCACCCCCGTGCTCCCCGCCTTCCGGCCCCAAATCCACAATATAGTCGGCATACTTGATCACATCGAGATTGTGCTCAATGACGATCACCGTATTGCCAGAGGCCACCAGGCGATTTAATACGCTCAGGAGCTTGTTGATATCATCCATGTGCAGCCCGGTTGTCGGCTCATCCAGGATATAGACCGTCTGCCCGGTTTCGCGTTTTCCGAGTTCCCGCGCCAGCTTGACACGCTGGGCCTCGCCGCCGGAAAGGGTAGTGGCCGGCTGACCGATATGGATATAGCCCAGGCCGACATCGGCCAGCGTCTGAAGTTTGTCGCGAATACTGTTTATGTTTCCAAAAAATTCGAGGGCCTGGTTGACCGTCATTTCCAAAACCTCGGCTATGTTTTTGCCTTTATACCTGATCTCCAGGGTTTCCCGGTTGTAGCGCCTGCCCTGGCAGACATCACAGGTGACAAAAACATCCGGCAGAAAATGCATTTCAATTTTTATAATGCCGTCGCCCGAACAGGCCTCGCACCGGCCGCCCTTGACATTGAAGCTGAACCGGCCGGGTTTGTATCCCCGCATCCGGGCATCCGGTGTTTTGGCAAAAATCTCCCGGATAAAGGTAAAAACTCCGGTATAAGTGCCGGGGTTGGAGCGGGGTGTCCTGCCGATGGGCGACTGGTCAATGTTGATCACCTTGTCAATCTGCTCCAGCCCCTCTATGGACGCATGATCTCCGGCCGGCGTGCCGCTGTGATAAAAACGCTGGGCAAGCACGCGGTAGAGGGTTTCCAGGACCAGGGTGGATTTCCCGGAACCGGAGACGCCGGTAACACAGGTGAAACATTGGAGTGGAAAGGCAACATCAATATGCTTTAAATTGTTTTCCGCAGCGCCCCGAATGATGAGTTGGTGGCCGGTAGCAGACCGCCGCTGCTCCGGAATGCGGATCTGACACCGGCCGGAAATGTATTGACCGGTGAGCGAATTCTCGGATTCCAGCAGCGTGTCGGGTGTGCCGGAAAAAACCACCTCACCGCCTTTTCTGCCGGCACCGGGTCCCATGTCCACTATATAATCAGCCGCCTGGATGGTCTCCTCGTCATGCTCGACCACCAGCACCGAATTGCCCAAATCCCGCATCTGCTTAAGGGTTTTGAGCAGACGATGATTATCCCGCTGGTGCAACCCGATGCTGGGCTCATCGAGCACATACATGACGCCGGTCAACTTCGACCCGATCTGGGTGGCCAGGCGGATACGCTGGGACTCCCCGCCGGATAGCGTAGTAGCGCTGCGATCCAGGCTCAGATAGGAGAGCCCCACGTTCATCAGGAACAACAGTCGGTCATTGATTTCCCTTAAAATCCGCTCGGCAATCACGCCCTTTTTACCGCTAAAGAGCGATTGCATAAAAAATTCCTGGGCTTTTTCAACGGAAAATGCCGTAATCTCCTCAATGGAGAGGTCCCCAATTTTGACCGAACGGCTTATTTTGTTTAAACGAGCGCCCTTACACGCAGGGCATGGCCTGAAATTCATATACTGCTTGATATCTTCTCTTGCCTGGTGGGAATCGGTTTCCACGTAACGGCGCTCCAGGTTGGGGATCACCCCTTCAAACGGGCGTGTAAAATTCACCCGCCGGTTCTTCCGATAGACATAAAACGGAATTTCCGTCTCTGCGGTACCATAGAGCAAAACCGTTTTAAAGTGTGCCGGCAAGTCTTTGTAAGGCGTGTAAATATCCACTTGGTAATATGATGTCAGGGCGTCCAGAAACTCTGCGAACTGAACCGAACTCCGGTTTGCCCACGGCCGGACGGCGCCTTCGCGAATGGAGAGCTGTTCATCCGGGACCACCAGCTTGGGATCAAATTCCCGGGTAACGCCCAGTCCGTCACATTTGGGGCAGGCCCCTTGCGGCGAATTAAAAGAAAAACTGGCCGGGGTGAGTTCCGGATAACTGATACCGCAATGAATACAGGCCGCCTTTTCACTGTATTGCAGGGTATCTAAAACCTCGCCGCCCCGGTCCACCACCTCAACTGCGACAACCCCTCCAGAGAGCGAAATGGCCAGCTCAATCGAATCCGCCAATCGATTTTTCATCCGTTCCTTGACAACCAGCCGGTCCACAACCACGTCAAGGCTATGTTTACGGGTTTTGGCCAGTTTTGGCACAGAATCGATTTCCAGAATACGGCCGTCCACTTTCACCCGGGCGAAACCATCCTTTTTCAAGCGGGCAAGCAGCTGTTCATGGCTCCCCTTCTGCTCCACGACCAGAGGCGCCAGGATCATTATCCGAGCGCCTTCCGGCAAGCCCATAATTCCGTCAACTATCTGATCCAGGGATTGAAATGTAATCGGTTGGCCGCACTGATAGCAATGGGCGGTCCCCACCCGCGCAAATAAAAGACGCAGATAATCATATATCTCGGTCACCGTGCCGACGGTGGAGCGCGGATTGTGGCTGGCGGTTTTCTGCTCGATGGCGATGGCCGGGGAAAGCCCTTCAATCAGATCCACATCCGGCTTTTCCATGCGTTCCAGAAACTGCCGGGCATAGGTTGATAGGGATTCTACATAGCGACGCTGGCCTTCGGCATACAAGGTGTCAAAAGCCAGGGTCGATTTGCCGGAACCGGAAAGCCCTGTTATGACAATAAACCGGTTGCGCGGCAATTGCAGATCCACGTTTTTCAGATTATGTTGACGGGCGCCTTTTATAACAATCCACTCCGCTCCCATTTATCCATCCTGCCGTAAAAAATTCTTTTAAGCCTGAAATCAGGTTGATGCCGGCACCCGATGCAGGCGGTTAACTGCCTGCTCCCGGGCCAGAGCGATGGCAGCGGTCAAACTGCCATGATCGGCAACGCCTTTGCCGGCAATGTCATAAGCGGTTCCATGATCAACAGAGGTTCGGACAATTGGGAGTCCAAGGGTTGTGTTCACCCCATCTGAGAAATGAATCATTTTAAACGGGATCAGGCCCTGATCATGATACATGCACACCACCGCATCATAGGGGCCGTCGACAGCATGATAAAAAATCGTATCCGGTGGAAACGGACCGGCAACATCCATTCCTGCCGCCACTGCCTGTAAAACTGCCGGTGCAATCACGCGGGACTCTTCATCACCGAACATATCCCCCTCCCCCGCATGCGGATTTAAGCCGGCAACCGCAATTTGAGGCCTATCGATACCGAAGCTTTCTTTTAATGCCCGGTGGGTGATCTGTATCGTCTCCCATACGCCCTCCTGGCTGAGTTGAGCGGGCACCTGCCGTAAGGGTGTGTGGATGGTAACCAGCACCACCCGCAGCCGCTGCCCGGCCATCATCATGGCATACCGGGAAGCACCGGTGCGATGGGCCAGCAGTTCCGTATGACCGTGAAATCGGCTTGCGGCCAGTTTCATGGCGGTTTTATTTATCGGACAGGTCACCAGTGCGGCGATTTCACCTGTCATGGCCATATCAATGCCGGTAGTAATATAGTCTATCATGGAACGGCCGGTAAGGGCTGTGGGACTCCCCCATTGGATGGAAGACGGATCCAGATTGGATATGCTGTAGAGGTCAATACGGCCGGGCTCATAGGCCCCGGCATCCGGGGAGTCAACGACAGCAAGCGCTTGCCCGGAATGTACGACCCGCCGGGCCGATTCAATAATACCCGCATCCCCGATCACCAACGGACGGCAGTAATGAAAAATATCCGGATCAAGCAGGGCCCGGCAGATCAATTCCGGGCCGATACCGACCGGATCGCCCATGGTAATTCCAATAATCGGCCTTTCGGCTGCATTTTCCATTCAAACTTCCTTGTTTTTTGCACAGGTTTTTGAAAAAATTTATTATTTTTACCAAATACCGCTTGGTTATGCAACAAGCGGCTGGTATTTTATCACTGAGAAACAGGCCCGATACTGAAACCGCTTCATCGCAACGCAGATTTAAAAATTTGAAACGCTCAGTTTGGCTGAAAACAGGGAAGGTGCATGACTGGAAACGTGTGTCAATGGTATTTCTGCTGTCCCATGCGACGGTTTTACCGCAAGGGGCTGCTGGACCGAAAATGGATAGACGCTTACTGCCAGGGGAACTGGCAGCACTGCGTAAGATACCGGCTGGAATCAGAAGGCAAATATCACCCGGACTGGATGCTCCCGGACGGCAGCCTTGCGGAATCGTTAAAGGGTCTCTGAGAGAACCTTGCAAAACCCCGGGGGCCCGGGATGGTTGCCTCTGCAGGAAGCGGGGCAGGTATAAAAATCGCTCTGCTCAGGTCTTACCCGCAGGACGGCTGGAGCCGGAGGTATCTTCCTGGGCACCCGGCGCTTCCTTGAGATACCGGGATTCCCAGATCGGCCAGGTAATATCATACAAACGCTTCCCGTATTCAGACAATCCCCGGATATAATCCGGGTCTTTCATGGCCGTCTCCGCCTCTTTGTCGATGGGCTTGGGCTTGGTTTGCTCAAGGATTTTTTGAAATTTTTCGTGATGATCCCGCGTCGGGCAAGGGCACAGCCAGTTATCCACGTTCGGATGTTTCTGCTTATAAGCATAATTATCCTGAAAATCCCTGATCCTGCGGAACAACGGGGTCTTTAAAACTTCATTAATGGTGCCGCCCTGCTTGTATATATCGTAAATATTCGCGGCGGCATACGGAATAAAAACGCAAGGTGTGATATCCCCATTCCAGATAATGTGGAAGTAGCCATTGGGACGGCCGGCAGAAATACAGCCGCTGGAAGCGGTGGCGCTGTTCCAGAAATCCGCATAAAATACCTTCTTGCGGTTAACCAGATCCCATGAACGGCGCCACATTTCCGCCCGGTGCGCGGGCGGTACCATAAGATCCAGGTTGGTGGAGCGGCCAATGGGCATGTACTGAAACAGCCAGCCATAGAACGCACCCTGCTGATAGAAATAGAAATCAACAAATTCATCACGGGTGACCAGGTCCCAGTTGTCTTTGGTAGCGGTCACCGAGATACCGAAAGGCACCCCATAATGGCGAAGCCGTTCAAATGTCTTCATGACCTTCTGATAAACGCCTTTGCCGCGACGCTCATCAGTTTCGGCTTCATAGCCTTCAACCGATATCGCAGGCGTTACATTGCCCAATTCTTCCAGGCGCGCAGCGGTTTCATCATCAATTAAGGTACCATTGGTGTATACGAGAAAAAACTCATCCCGGTGGCGTTGGGCCAGATCCAGCAATGTCTTGCCCCGGCTCTTCCATAAAAACGGCTCGCCCCCTGAAATCGCCGTGAAATGAGAGCCCCACAGCTCGCGTTTTTCAGTCAGAATACGGTCCATGGTATCAAAATCCAGGTTCTCCCTTTTGGCGGCATCACTGCCGGCGTAACAACCCTTGCATCTCAGATTGCAATTCTGCGTCGGACTGATCAACAATAGATAAGGATGCCGTTGCTCCGGGTTGAGACTCCGGTCCATGACCTCGCTGGAAAAAACCGAGTTGACAAGGAACGAATCCACGACCCGGGCAAACACCTTGTTGGAAATCCAGCCGTTTTTATCCGCCCGTTCCAGGGCGTGAACCAAACCCAGCAGGATCCGCATCTTATCGCGCCAGGTCTCGGGGGGGAAATCATCCGGCGCAGGAGCCGCCATGGCATCGTTTAAAAGCCGTTTTACGTATTCAATGACATAACGCCGCACAAAGGAACGATTGGCAAGGAAGTGAGGGGCTGATTTGAGAATCTGGGTCGCGATAGAAGGTTTTACGAATAACATATATCCTCCTTTCGGCCAAACCCGTTTAGAAAATATAAAAATTATAGTTTCTTATTAATCTAGAATAATCAGCTTTTACACCTCTGCAATAAATTTCGTTTGCTTTTGCCGGGTTAAACAGCCGCCGGAGTATAAAAGGCACACGGGACAAATAATTTCTTACAACAAATCACTGGCAATTTCCGCCAGCTCGGAGCGTTCTCCTTTTTCAAGGGAGACATGCGCGTAGAGCTTCTGGCCCTGCATTTTTTCAATCAGGAAGCTGAGCCCATTGGACAGGGTATCCAGGTAGGGATGGTCGATTTGAAAAATATCACCGGTAAAAATCATTTTGGTCCCCTCTCCGGACCGGGTGATAATGGTCTTGATTTCATGAGGGGTTAAATTCTGGGCTTCATCCACAATAAAAAAAATTTTGACGAGACTTCTGCCCCGAATATATGAAAGCGGGGAGATGACCAGCTTGTTGGCCTCCAGTAATTCACTGATCCGGCGGTGAGAAGGTTCATTTTCAGAAAACTGATTCTGAATCACCGCCAGGTTGTCATACAAGGGCTGCATATAGGGATCGAGTTTGGCCGGAATATCACCCGGCAAATATCCCATGTCCCGGTTGCTTAATGGAACAACCGGCCGGGCCATGAAAATCTGACGATAGCTGTGCTTGGCTTCCAGAGCAGCAGCCAGGGCCAGAAGGGTTTTTCCCGTACCGGCCTTGCCGGTTATGCTGACCAGATGGATGTTGGGATCCAGCAGGGCGTTTAACGCAAAGGTCTGCTCCGCATTCCGGGGGACAATGTTGTAGGCGCAATTTTTATCCACCCGCCGCAGCTTCTGCATGCCCGGGTCATATCGGGCAAGGGCGGACTTCTTGTTATTGCGCAGGATCAAATATTCATTGGATATCAAGGAAGGGGCGAAATCAATTTCAGAATACGCGAGCTCATAAGGTTTCTGGTAAAGCTGGTCAATCAATTGCCCGGAAATGGCTTCCGCCACCCGCATTCCGGAATACAGCGTATTGATATCACGAACATGGTCGCTGGTATAATCCTGGGCCATCAAGCCCATGGCTTTTGCTTTCATCCGCAGGTTGACATCCTTGGTGACCAGGATGATGACCCGATCGGGATCTTCCTTGGACAAATAATAAGCGGTGTTTAAAATCCGGTGATCATGCTTGTGGCTGGCAAAATTCAACAATAGATCAGGGTGGAACTCCCGCTCCAGTTTAACCGAAATCCTGCCCGCGTCCGGGCCGATCCGGACCCCGCCGTTAAACAACTTATCCCCGCTCAGGGAATCGAGCGTGCGCAGAAATGCCCGGGCATGAAAATTCAACGTTTCACTGCCCTTTTTGAATTGATCGAGTTCCTCCAGCACGGAGATGGGAAGAACAATATCGTGCTCTTCAAAGTGATAGATACTGGAGCTGTCATGGAGAATCACATTGGTGTCCAAAACGAAACTTTTCTTTTGATTATCCGCCATTGTCAGAGACCTTTCCATGAAGATAGCGCTCGATCCGGAAATCCTTTTCCCTCCAGAGGTTATTTATCCATGATTGAAAAAAGCCTTGAAAATCGGCATCCACATGGTAATTGCCAACGAGTTCCGGATTAAACGGCAGCCTGCGCACATCTATGATAATTTCCCGAGTTTTGCCGCAAAAGAAGGGCCACAGGCCCGGGGGACCGGCCGGGTAAATGATGGTAACATCTAAAATCTCTTCTAGAACCTCGCCCATGGCATGCATAACAAGGGCGGTTCCCCCGGCTCTGGGTTTGAGGAGATGCGTAAAAGGAGATTCCTGGGCCTGGTGCTTGGCATGGGTAAAACGCGTGCCTTCCGCAAAATTCATGACGGTGACAGGGTGATCTTTAAATTTTTCGCAGGCCTTGCGCGTGGCTTCCAGATCCCTGCCCTTTAGATGGGGATGCTTTGCAAGGAAACCTTTGGAATAGCGTCTCATGACCGGAAAATCCAGGCCCCACAAGCATGCGCCCATAAGTGGAAGCCAGAGCAGTTCTTTTTTGATAAAAAATTTATAGGGCGGCAGTTTCCGGAAAAAAACCCGGATGATCACCAGGATATCGACCCAGCTCTGATGGTTGGAAAGCAGCAGGCACCAGCGATCTACACGGAGATTGCGCCTGCCGTGCACATGAATTTGCGTACCTGTTAACATCCGGTGGGTCATATTGGCACAAAAAACCCAACAGGTACTGGCAAGTCCATCCAGGACCCGCGTACACAAAATGCGGACACGGCTTAAGGGAATAAGGATTTTAAGCAGCAGCACAAGCTGGAAGACGATAAAAATGACCGCTGTAAACAGGACATAGGAAAGAAGCGTCAGCGCGCCACGACCCCATGCAAGCATCCCGGTCAAGAGCTTCCCTTGATTTTTGAAGCTGCCGGATTAAACGGTTCCATTTAAAATCTCATCGAGCTTGCGGGACAGTTCCCCCAGGTTAAACGGTTTCTGGATAAATCCCCTGCATCCCCGCTGCATCAGGGAAGCCGCCTGGCTATTGAAACTATAGCCACTGGAGAGCAGCACCTTGATATCAGAACGGATGGCTCTTAACTCATCAAAGGTCGCTCCACCGTTCATCCCGGGCATGACCAGATCCAGAATCACCGCATCCACGGCCGCCGGCGCCTCAGTCAAACGCGCAACTGCATCACGGCCGCCGGAGGCCGCAATGACATCATAGCCAATTGCCTGAAGCATTTCTTTGCCGACATTGACGATCATTTCCTCATCATCGACAAGCAAAATCGTTCCCCGGCCGGAGAGAATCTCGTTGGAAACCTCCAAGGGCGCCTCTGCCGGCCGGGATGCAGCCGGCAGATAAATATTGAACGTGCTGCCCTTTCCCTTTTCGCTGTAAAGGATAATAAAACCGCCATGATGCTTAATAATGCTGTAAGCCGAGGCCAGCCCCAGGCCGGTACCCTGCTCGCCCGGCTTGGTCGTAAAAAAGGGTTCAAAAATCCGGCGCTGAACCGCCTTATCCATGCCAACGCCGGTATCCGTAACAGAAATCTTGATATAATTGCCCGGCTCCACATCATGAGGCTGGGTACGATCCGGAGACAGGTATTCATTCCGGGTCTGGACATACAAATCCCCGCCATCCGGCATGGCATGAAAGGCATTGACATACATATTCAAAAGCACCTGATCAATCTGCCGGGGATCCACTTCCGCGGGCCATAAATCCTCAGCCAGATCCTCATGGAAGGTAAGTTCTTTGCAGGTGCGCCCAAACATGACATCCTGGGTATGAACCAGATCATTGATGTCCGCCGGGACAATTTCCCCCTTATCAATTCTGGCGATTCCCAGTAACTTTCGGGTCAAATCCGCAGCCCGTAGGCTATAGTCCTCGATCTCTTTTAGGTGGGTGTATAGCGCGGAATGCGGCTCCACCTGCATTGTTGCAAGAGAGAGCCGACCCTGGATCCCCATCAACAAATTATTGAAATCGTGGGCTATCCCCCCCGCCATGGCGCCAATAGACTCCATTTTCTGGGCTTGGTGCATATGCCACTGATAGCGTTTGGCCTCCGTGATATCCCTTAAGATGATCAGCGCCCCGGCGGGATACCCCTTGTAGTCCAGGTATCGCGCTGCACTGAGGCTGACATCGAGAAAACGGCCGTCCTGGGTCAATGCCTGCGTTTCTTTGCCGTTAACCGGCTCCCCGGTTTCCAGCAAAGCGTCGATCATATCGCCAAAGCGTTCCCTTTGGAGCCGCGGAATATAGGGCAGCGTTTTTTTTTGAAGTGTGCTCAGGGTCCAGCCGAACAAACGGCTGAAGGCTGAATTGATATATTGGACGAGCTGATCGGCATTCACCAGAACAATGGCATCCGGCGATGAATCCAGCAGGGATTGATACAACTCTTCGGCCTGGTGGGCTTCCTTGTAAAGCTGCCGATATCTGACCCGGCTTTTGCGAAGCGCCTCTTCGGTGTTCTTGCGGGCGGTAATATCCCTGTATTCGTCGACCCGAACAGTTTTCCCCTGATATGGGATGGTTTTGCTGCGCACCTCCACCGGCATCCGTTTACCGTCTTTTCGAAGGCCGACGAGATCATTCTGCCCTGACTGATCGAAAAAAACCGCTTTCTTTAAAACAGGCCGCCACTCGGGAGCACACAGTTCGGTACTGTCCATGCCGAGCAATTCCTTATAGGCATAGCCCGACATCCGGCAGAGCTCTGCGTTGCAATCTATTATTCGGCCGTTCTCGTGGATGCAGATGGCACCGAAAGTCGCCTCCTGCAGAAGGCGAAACCGTTCCTCGCTTTCCTTCAGTGCCTGCTCGCTGCGTTTTCGATCCGTAATATCGCGGCTCACACCACCAAAGCCCACGGGCTCGCCGTTTGCGTCATGGAGCAGATAAGCGGAGAGTTCAAGGAAACGGTGCTCGCCATCTTTGCGGATCACTTCATAATCTGAGATTTTGGCAGGAAGTCCCGTTTCATAGACCTGAGTGAAGACCTGGTACATATATCGGGCACTATCGGGCGAGGTATATTCCCGGTTGTTTTTTCCTAAAAGTTCCTCCCGGGTGTATCCCAGCCCCGCACATACCGCATCATTTAGAAACACCAGATCCCCTTTTAGATTCGTCTCGAAATACCCGTCCCGGGTACTTCTCAGCAGGGCCTGGAAGCGTTCTTCATTGCGCTGATAATGCGCTAACTTTTCCTCAAGCCGCTGGTTGGCATCTTCCAGTGCTTTAATTCTGGCCGCCAATGCCTCTTTTGCAGTCGAAGAAGTCATCTAATAGGCCCTGAATGAAGGGGATTAAGGGGAGACAAATTGTCTTCAACAAATTTATATAAATTTATGCGATATTTGTCAAGATTTGCTGGTCCGGTATGCGTGGTCCGGTATATATGGTCCGGTATACATGGTCCGGTATACATGGTCCGGGCATGAAGATTTCAAAGGGCTTCAAAAAACCGGGTATAGCGGATAAGCAATAAGCACTGGATACGATCGTGCAGCCATACGATCGTGCAGCCGATCCCCCTTTACTGTATGAAAAGTGGGCTTCCAGGGAGGGAGCAAAAGGCTGCAACCGACTGCTGCAGCCTGTGACGATTGTTAAAAAAAGCTGCGTATTTGTCGCTGTGCGGACAGCGTACACGCCAGACGACAGGACGCACAAAACAATACAGCCATTCCAGGAGAAAAAAGGCAGCCCCGATCAGTTCGCAATGACCCCGATCTTAATGGCATATCGTACCAGGCTGGCCACGTTATAGATCTCCAGCTTTTCCATCAAGCTGGCCCGATGCTTGGCAACGGTTTTGGGGCTGATATTTAAAATTTCAGCTACCTCGTTAATGGTGTGCCCCGAGATAATAATGCGGAACACCTCTTTTTCCCGGCGGGTCAATAGATTGAATTTATCGTGTCCCGGACTTTCATCGGATTGTTTCAAAAAATTATCAATAATATCGGTCTTTATCTCGGGACTCAGGTAATACTCACCCTTACAGGCAATCCTGATGGCCCCTGCCAATTCGGAAAACGGCGCCGTCTTGAGGATGTATCCCACGGCGCCGCCTTGTAGTGCCTGGCGGACATCATGCTGTTTCAGGTTTCCTGAAATGATAATGACACGTGTCTTGGGCGCAGAAGAATGAATCAACCGAATGGTATCAAAATCCGAAAACCGCGGAAGCGTCGTTTCCAGCAGCAGAATGTCCGGCTTCAATTTTTTTATCCGGGCAATCATATCATCCCCGTTGTCGGCTTCCCCGACAATCGTAAAGCCAGGCTCCTGGTTCAGCAGCGTGACGAGTCCTTCCCGTACCATCAAATGATGTTCGGCAAAAAAAATGTTTATGGTCTCCATCTTAAAAATTCCTATTATTTGTCGGTTTATCTTATTTTTACCCTGACACCTTTTCTAAATATACCTTTTAACGCAAATTGTAAAGGTGTAATCGAATATTTTTTCATATTTTCCCTACATTCTTTATGGAATTTTCTCAGAGCATCTCACCCCCCCTGCTTGGTTCATAATCGTAGCTTTGAAATCCAATCCAGCCGTATTTGAATCGGGTGTCATTGAGGTATTTCATGCAAAGTGCCCTGTCCCCGCGAAGAAATCAGATGTACGGAAAAGAAATCTATTTTTAAGTGAAAAAGTATAAGTTTCTGGATCAGAGTGCGCAAACGCTTACGGATGCAGTGCATTACCGATAATTGGATGCTATGATTGGCCATCGGGTCTGGTAGCGAAAATTTTTTTAAATACAGGCACCCCCCCCGACCCGAACAAGGGGACAAAATGTTTGACATTAGCAAATCTTTGATTCAATTAATATTGATGGATATATAATAACACATCCGCTTTAGCGCAATTACCCTCTGAACCCTCACCTCCACTGACAGGAGATACCATTATGATGACCGCAACAAACTGGCCGACAAAGCAATGGCCCGAAAACGTTGCCTTGGATATTGATAAGGACCCCATGCCCCTTTTTTCCGCCCTGGACAGGGCCGCCCGGGATTACCCACATCAGGTGTACACGATATTTAACGGGGCCAGCCGGACCTATGCCCAGGTCAGGGATGCCGCCGATCGCCTGGCTAATTTTTTAACCTCCCACGGCATTGAAAAAGGGGACCGGGTCGCCGTTTCACTGCCGAATACCGCTCAGTTTCCGATTATTTTTTTCGGAATCTTAAAAGCCGGCGCCGTCTGCGTGAACTGCAACCCCTTGTATACCAGTCAGGAACTGCACTACCAACTCAATGATGCCGGCGCCAAAGCCATATTCTGCATGGACCACCCGGAGCAATACCCCACGACAGTGGAGGCCATTAAGGACACGGCTGTCAATAAAGTAGTGATTTGCAACATTAAATCCTCCTTGCCTAAGCTGAAAGCCATTCTGCAAAGCCTGAAGGGTAAAATCCCGCAGGCTGAGCAGCATGAACCTGATCACCTGTTCTTTGACCAGATCGTGGAAGCCGCCAGTCCCGAACCGCCAGAAATTGAAATCAACCCCTTCGAAGACCTGGCTGTAATCTTTTACAGCGCAGGCACCACGGGCATGCCCAAGGGTGCGGCACTGACCCACAGCAACCTGACTTATGACTTAAAGGCCCTTGAGGAATGGGCAAGGCTGCGGCATGAACCCGGCGGCCCGCTGGAGCCGCTTCGAAAAGGCGGTTTTCATACTTATTTGGGAATTATTCCATGGTACCAGAGTTTTGGAATGACCGTCTGCATGCTGGCCGCCTGCTGGAGTGCCAGCCGCCTTATCTGCCTTCCCGATGCACGCGCCGGAAATCCCCCGTTTACAGATGCCCTGTGGACCATCGAGAAAACCAAGGCCACCATTATGCCGGCCGTGCCCACCCTTTTCTCCTGCTTCAACAACCACCCGAGGATTGATGAGTTTGACCTCACCTCGCTGATGGGCTGCTTCTCCGGCGGCGCTCCACTTCCTTCGGAAGTATGCAGACAGTTTGAGGCCAAAACCGGCGCGGTCATTTATGAAGGCTACGGATTGAGTGAAACTGGGCCGGTGGCGACATCCAATCCAACCACCCGAAGCGGCCGTAAAATTGGAACCGTCGGATTTCCCCTGCCCGGCACGGATGTCAAGATCCTTGACATGGATACCGGATTGCATGAAATGCCGGCAGGCTCCGACGGCGAGATTGCTATCTGCGGCCCGCAGGTCATGAAGGGTTACTGGAACCGGCCCGAGGAGACCCAGTCCGTTTTCCGGGAATTTGACGGCAGGCAATATTTTCTCACCGGCGATATCGGGCATATCGATGAAGAGGGCTACCTGCTGATCACGGACCGGAAAAAAGACCTGATTATCGTAGGCGGCTTCAACGTCTATCCCAAGGAAATCGAGAACACCCTCTTCAACCATCCGAAAATCGAAATGGCCGCAGTAGTCGGTGTTCCGGACAGCGAAAGCGGCGAAGCAATCAAGGCATACGTTCAGCTCCAACAAGGGGAAACTGTTTCGGAAGCGGAAATCCAGGCCTTTTGCAAAGAGCACCTGGCAGCCTTCAAATGCCCAAAAACAATCGAATTTCGCGATTCCATGCCCATCTCCCCAGGCGGCAAGCTGCTTCGCCGGCAGTTCAGGGGAGATGGCCCGCTCTCATAAATAGGGCCGGGGTCCTTTTTATATCAACAGATTTAATAAAACACTCAGGGTAACAATGCTCAAGAGGCTGCTGATCAGCGTGACCGCAGACACCAGTTCCGGCCGGCTGTCATACTGCAATGCATAGATGGTGGTAATGGCAGCCGTGGGCATGGCAGCTTCAACAATCATGACCTTACCCAGCAGGGAAGAGACCGGCAGCAATATAACAATCCCCCAGGCAAGCACCGGTGAGACGGCCAGCCGGGTCAAAAGGGCCAGGCCGGTTTTGCCCCACTCAATACGGCGCAGTTTGATTTCGGCCAACTGCATGCCCAGCACCAACATAATCACAGGTATTGCCGCATCTCCCACCAACTGGATGGTTTTAAAAATGTTCTCCGGGACCGGCAGGTTAAAATACTGCCACAACAAGCCGAGAATGCAGGCGTGGACAATAGGCATTTTCAGCACAGACATCATGGACTGCCCCACATCGGCGCGCCCCTTGGCGGCATAATAAATTCCCAGCGTGCTCATCAGTATCAGGTGAAACACCATGATACTGATCGCGTATTTGAAGCCCTCCTCACCAAAGGCAAACAGGATTATGGGAATCCCCATGTTGCCGTTGTTCATAAAGGCGGTGGCCAGAATCAGGGCGCTGGTGGTTGCAGAATCATAGCCTTTAATCCTGGCCCATATTTGAACCAGGACAATCAGGGAAAAGCTCAGTAAAATTACGTAGCCCAGTATATGCAGGTAAGTGCTGCTCACTTCGGTTTCATAAAAGATGCGAAAGGCCAGGGCTGGCAGCATCAAATACAGTGCGGCGGTGGAGAGGGATCGGATATGGAAGCCGAAAATTTTCTGCCCCGCAAACCCGGCACTGAAAACCAGGAATACGGGCAGTACAACCTGAAACAGAACTGACAAAACAGACTCCGATTCTTGTTCAGGATCTATTTAGTGCCCGAACGAAAACCGTCTTTTTCGTTCAAGCACTATTTATAATGCTTCCAACAGCCTGTCATGGATATTGTCAAACCCGCCGTTTGACATCACGAGCAAGACATCGCCGGGTGCCGCGGTCTGCACCAGGAAATCAATGATGGCATCCGTGTCCCTGAAATAATGAGCCGTTTTGCCCCGATTGCACAAATCCGCCACCAGCTGCTCGGAGGAAAACTGGTCCCCGGCCGGAATTTTTGAAAGCAGGGGCGGCTTCCGGATACACACCAGGTCCGCCGCGTCAAATGCGGACGGGTAAACATCCTGGAAGACCTTGCGCATGCTCGTGTTCGTGCGCGGCTCAAACACGGCGATCATCCGTCCTTCCGGGTAAAACGGCCGCAGCGCGGCAATGGTTTCGCGTACCGCCGTAGGATGATGGGCAAAATCATCTATCACCGTGATCCCATTTTTAACCCCCCGTACTTCCTGACGCCGCCGGACCCCTTCAAATCGTTTCAAGCCCTGCATGATTACATCAAACGGAATCGCCAGCCCGTGGGCAACAGCAATGGCGGCAAGGGCGTTGTGCAAGTTGTGGATACCCGCAAACCGAGTAATGAAGCGGACAACAAAGCGCCCGGCATGCAGAAGATCAAAGCCCAACCCCGGGCCGTCAACTGAAATTCCTGCTGCCCGCCAGTCAGACCCGTACTGGCTGCCGTAGCGTTCTATGGCAATGGTTTTTCCGTTTAATAACTCATCAATCCGGACATCGTCATCATATGCGATCAAGCGGCTATCACCGGCCATGGCAGCCAAAAAATCTTCAAACACGCCTTGCACATGCGCCAGATCCCTGAAAATATCGGCATGATCGAATTCAACGCTGGTCAAAACCGCAATGGCCGGGTCATAGTGCATAAACTTGGGCTGCTTATCAAAAAACGCCGTGTCATATTCATCCGCCTCCAAAACCACGCAGGCGCCATCGCCCATCTGAAAATTGCCGCCGAAGTTGTTCAAAACCCCGCCAATCATAAAACCCGGGGAATACCCCGCATAATGCAGCAGCCAGGCAATCATCGCGGCAGTGGTGGTTTTCCCGTGGGTGCCGGTCACCAGAATGGCCTGCCGGGAGCCGACCAGAAAGTGATTAACCGCCTGGGGCATGGAGCAATAGGCCAGCCCCATCTCAAAAGCCTTTAAAACCTCGGGGTTATCTTTTTTTACGGCATTGCCGACAACTACCAGGTCCGGGCCGTAGGCCACGTTGGCGGCATCAAAGCCTTCGGCGACCATAACCCCCTTATCCGCCAGGTAAGTGCTCATGGGCGGATAAACATTGCGGTCCGACCCGGTTACCAAAAGCCCCATCTCCTTTAGCAGGCAGGCCAGCGCTCCCATGGCGGTACCGCAGGCCGCAATCAGGTGGACAGAGGCCACCTCCGCAGGTATCTGATTCACCGACACCCTTTCCTTTCCCACCTAAGCCTGCCCCAACTCAGCAAGGACGGCTTCCGCGGATGCTATGGTTCTTTCAATCTCGGCATCCTCATGGGCTGCGGACAAGAAAACAGCCTCAAACTGGGAGGGCGGGAGGTAGATGCCCTTTTCAAACATCTGCCGGTAATAAGCGGCAAACAGATCCAGGTTGGATTTTTTGGCCTCATTGAAATTGCGGACCGGCGCATCCGTGAAAAAAAGCCCCAGCATGGAGCCCACACAGTTCAAGGTCACGGTTACCCCGGCCTTGCGGGCGGCATTAAAAAGCCCGGCTCCCAGCCGCTCCGCCTTTTGCTCCAGTTTTTCGTAAAAACCAGGTTTCCCGATCTCGGTTAAAGTCGCTATTCCGGCAGCCATGGCAAGGGGGTTTCCGGCCAGCGTGCCGGCCTGGTAAACCGGGCCCTCCGGGGCGGTGTGAGCCATAATCTCCTTTTTCCCACCGTATACGCCCACAGGCAGCCCGCCGCCGACGATTTTGCCGAAGGCTGACATATCCGGAAATACGCCGTACAGGGATTGCGCACCGCCATGGGCCACCCGGAAACCCGACATCACCTCATCAAAGATAAGCACGCTGCCGAACTTTTCCGTCTGCTGCCGCAGTTCTTCGAGAAAACCAGGTTCCGGCGGAACCAGCCCCATGTTGCCTGCCACCGGCTCGACAATCACCGCCGCCACTTCATCGCCGGAGCGCTCCATAACCGAGGCAAAAGCCTCCGCATCATTATAAGGCAGGGACAAAGTGTGTTGAATCACCGATTCGGGAACGCCGGGGCTTCCCGGAATACCCAGCGTCGCCACGCCGGAGCCCGCAGCCACCAGCAGGGTATCTGCGTGACCGTGGTAACACCCGTCAAACTTGATGATTTTGCTCCGACCCGTATAGCCGCGCGCCACCCGGATGGCACTCATGGTGGCCTCGGTGCCGGAATTGACCATGCGCACCATTTCAAGGCCGGGAACGGCTTCCATTATCATCTCTGCCAGCCTGACCTCCAGGTCAACCGGCGCTCCGAAGCTCGTACCCCGCTTCAGAACCGTTTCAATGGCCGCGATAACCGCCGGATGGGAATGCCCCAGGATCATCGGCCCCCATGATCCCACGTAATCAATATAGGTATTGCCGTCAGCATCGGTGAGTAAGGCCCCTTTTGCCTGATCGATAAATACCGGATCGGTTCCCACGGACCGGCAGGCACGAACCGGGCTGTTTACCCCGCCGGGGATCATTTGCCTGGCCCTGGCAAACAACTCTTGTGATTTTCTATACTTATCCATGGTCATGACGTCCTTTCGCTGCAAAAACGTTGACAGATTTCCCCTTGAAACGCTATAGGGTAGCAAAATGCCCTGTCAGGGTCAACCAGCAAGGGCTTATATCCTTCTTCAAGAGTCGACCGTTAATGGGAAAACAAAGTCCGGCGGAACAATTTGCCAAACTATGCGAATACATTCTTGGGCGCCGGCCGGATGAATTCGGGCTGGTGCCGGACGAGAACGGCTTTGTCAAAATCAAGGAATTCTTAAAGGCTGTCTCTGAAACCAATGGATGGCGACATATCCGGCAGTCCCACATAAACGAGATGCTCCTGGTCTGCCGGGAGCCGCCGGTTGAACTCGAATCCGGCCGAATACGAGCCGTCGACCGCGGCCAATTGCCGCAGCGCCGCCCCTGCCAAAACCCCCCGAAGCTCCTTTATAGCTGTGTCCGGAAGAAATCATACGTCGCGGTTCTGGAAAAAGGCATCCGTCCAACATTCCAGCCTGAAGTGATTTGTTCCGACAACATCGAAATGGCCAACCGCATCGGTCAACGGCGAAGTCCCGCACCGATTCTGCTGACAATCCATGCCGGCCGCGCCGCTGATCACAACGTCGGCTTTATCCAGGCCGGCGAAGGGCTTTATATCACGGACTGTATCCCGCCGGAGATGTTTACCGGACCGCCCCTGCCAAAGGAGCCGGAGAAACCGGCAAAAACAGAAAAACCTGTGCAACCGCCCCATCCCGGCTCGTTTATGAT
>P_1C_Sed_2_UnCtyDRAFT_1000158_pt1 | contig 20818 bp, 20 predicted proteins | sample Pon1CUnioCityCA_4_FD_10229 | JGI IMG/M metagenome (IMG submission 10229) | reverse complement strand
AAGAACAAGTCCGCGGATTTACCTCAGCCCGGGAATTTAGCACAAGTTTAAACTTTAGTACTAAGCTTTACGGATTAATGAACCTAAACATTGGCAACTTTCAGAGTGTCCGCCATGTTCTAACACCCTCTATTTCTTTAAGATACAGCCCTAATTTCCAAAGTGACTATTGGGATTACTATCGCACAGTACAAACTGACACTGCTTCTACGCCGGGTCAGGAACCACCAACAAGGCGCTACTCTATTTTTGAAAATGAAGTGTTTAGAGGACCTACAGGTAGAGAACAACGATCTATCAATTTTAGTCTTAATAATACCTTTGAAGCCAAAAAAGTAGAACGTGATTCGACGGGCGAAAAAAGAGAAGATATCATTAATCTTATTGATCAATTAAGCCTTAGCTCAGGATATAATTTTGCAGCAGACAGTCTTAAGCTGAGCAACTTGAATACAAGCTTAAGAGCAAAAGTTTTACCGGGTTTAAATATTCGCGCCAGTGCCAACTTCAATTTTTATGACCGCAATGAGCAGGGCGCCCGTATTGATGATTTCTTAATCCAAACAGACAACAAACCTTTTGAGCTCACATCTTTTTCCACCAGTACCAGTTACTCGGTTAAGTGGGGGGAAGGAGGATTTAAAGCGAATGACAAACCGTATTACCCACAGCAGTATAATCCGTTGAACCAAAACATTTTCCATCCGGTTGACCCCCATTTTAACAGCCAACCGGTAAGGGGCTTTAATTCACCGCTCTCCTTTTCTATTGATTTTAGTTATCGCTGGAATCTAAATCCGTCCCCCAATGCCGATAATAACAAATCAGCCACGATAAACGCCCGAAACATCAACTTAAAGCTTACTCCCAAATGGGATTTCCGCACCCAAATCGGTTATGATCTTGTCGCAAAAGAACTCACTCCTTCCCAGTTTTCGCTTAGCCGTAATCTGCACTGCTGGGATCTGTCATTTACGATGAATCCGTTTGGAGATAATCAGTACTACTTCTTTTCACTGCGCGTAAATGCCGGGCAACTACAGAGCATCTTCCAGAAACTACCAGGCCTTAATAACCTAGAGCGTTCTTCTAGTGACAGTGGGCGCCGCCCCCGCGGGTTTTAGGTATTACTTATAACACATTGAGTAGTTGAATTAAAAACTCGTGGGCTTAGCACACATGTAGCAAATGACACATCCCTCTACGTCGCCGAAACTATGAAGGCCGGTGAAAGTGACACACACCCCGCTTCCGACATTCATCGGAACCACCCCTCTTTTTAGAGGGGAATTTATCTCTGCCATACTCTAATTGGCCAACCCAAAAAAGGACCCACAAATCCCCTCCTGGGAGGGGTGCGGGTATCACATTCGAAACTTCGAATGTGATGGGGTGGGTCAATCCAATCTATTTTCTAATTCACTCACCTGCCATTCTAACTTTCGTAATACGTCCTCGACATCTCTCTTTACCCGAACATCCTCAAATCGAATCAGGGTAATTCCAAATGTTTCTATCGACTGTTGACGAAAGAAATCCTGCTCATATTTATAGTCATGACTTCTGCCGTCAATCTCTATCGCCAACATTAATTCTTTACAGTAGAAATCGAAGATATAATTATCGATGGGTTTCTGGCGATCAAAATCGTAGCCCAGCTCAGAAACCTTTAAAACTAACCACTAAGCGCGTTACTTATAGTAAATTAAGGGAATAACTAATTCACTCATTTGAAATGAACAGTGGCGATTTACTCGAAGCAAATAAATCTTGCTCAATTTCACGGTTTTAAATCTGGCATAGTGAATTCCGGGTTGAGACCACAGGGTGACCAAAATAATTCTATACCGGTAGATTTTGTCAAAACAGATCTTCTTGATAAGGACCATTAGAATTATCCCACTTTGGTATCAGAACGGTTTTAGGATTCCAAGCCATGATCTTTTATTTCCTTTTGCATCAAGGTAAAAAGGAATACCCTAAATACAATTTAGTAACGGAAAACCACTCTAACCCATTCAACGAGTATTTTTATTCCTCTCTATTCTCTAGGTACTTCACCACGTATTTCCCAAGCACATCGAATTCCAGGTTTACAGTATCCCCCATCTCTTTTGCACTGAGATTAGTGTGCTCATAGGTGTAGGGAATGATAGCCACAGTAAAGATATTGTCCTGCTCATTGGCCACCGTAAGGCTAATACCATCAATTGCAATGCTTCCGCGCCCTACAATTAAATTGCTGTGTGTTTGAGGGTACTCAATCGTAAACAGCCAATCTGTTCCCTCTTGCTCTATTTTTTCGATGGATCCTGTAGCATCTACATGACCCTGCACGATATGCCCATCAAGCAATTGATCAGAACGAAGAGATCGCTCCAAGTTAACCGGATCCTCTTTCTGTAAATCACCAATATTCGTTTTGCGAAGCGTCTCTGCTACACTTTGTACCGTGAACGTATCTACGTCACACGTCGTAACCGTATGACATACACCATTGATACTGATACTCTGATCTATGCTCACTTCATCAGCAAAATCACAGCCAATAGTAATTTCTTTTCCGTCATCTAAGGTTGTAATATTTGTAACCGTACCAACCGATTTTATAATTCCAGTAAACACAATTCTTANTTTTTAACTGTTACCAATCCTAATGGGTTATTTTATAAATATCCGGTAAACAAAAGGTCTTTGCCAACTTGGCGCCATTGCACATCANGGAACTCCATAATTTCCGACATCCTGTTTATNCCTACTCCCAGCACAGATTTNGTTCCCCCGCCCAATATTTTAGGAGCAATAAAACATTCTACTTTGTCAACCAGCCGCTGACGTAATAAAGCCGAGGCTAAATTCTGTCCCGCTTCAACTAAGATAGAAGTCACCGGCAGATGAGCCAACTCTCGCATCGCTTCATCCAGATCAGTATGATCATCTTTTTCATCTACAAGCAATGTTTGGCCGCGAAAATAATCCGACTGCAACATATTCAACATCGGATCTGCCTCATCTTCAAATTTCTCCTTATTGTGGGTCAGCACAATTGTCTTTTCCTCATACTGATCGGTAAATAAATTTAAATCACGCGGCAGATCCAATGGACCATCAATAACAATGCGCTTAGGTTGACGGCCTTCAACGTGACGAACCGTAAGCCGTGGATTATCGAGTAAAGCGGTATTCCGCCCCACCATTACCGCATCGTACTGACTGCGCCACTTGTGAACGAAAGCGCGAGACTCGGGACCGCTGATCCATTCAGAATCACCGTCGGGTGCAGCTATATATCCATCAAGCGTCTGTGCAATTTTGAGAGTTACAAATGGACGATTATGAGTTTGATAGTGTAGAAAAAACTCATTTAGTCGCTCTGCCTCTTCCTGCATCAATCCCACATCAACCGTAATGTCATGATCGCGCAAATGCTGAATACCTTTTCCGGCTACTTTAGGAGTCGGGTCTTCCATCGCTACTACTACGCGACTGATCGGTAAATCGGCAAGCAGCTCACAACAAGGCGGAGTATTCCCGTGATGAGCACATGGCTCCAGCGTTACATAGACTGTAGCATCTTCAAGCAGGCCAGGATTATTAACCGAATCTACTGCATTTTTTTCGGCATGCGGCTGACCATAGTGCTCATGATATCCCTGGCCAACTTTCTTTCCATCGGCTGAGACAATCACGCATCCCACCATGGGATTAGGTGACACATAGCCCGCACCGCGTTCAGCAATCTCGAGTGCCAGCTCCATCCATTCTTGATCTGATTTGCTCATAATACTATCACTAATCTAATTACCGCAGTCATCAGATATCGTCAAACAAAAAAGGGCAAGAAGCGTTCCTCCTTGCCCTGAAATTACAGTCAATATTTAATACTACTTAACCGCGGAGTAATTGGGCTCGGTTATCTTCAATATCCGCCTCATCCTTAAGCTGCTCAATCCAAGTATTCATAAAAGATTGGTTTTTCTCCTGCCGTAATTGACGACGAATACGCTGCCGTACATCAGCAGTCAGGTTATCGAGATCCGCCTCATACAGTTCATCCAAACGAACTACAAAAGCCGCTGATGTCCCTTCAATTGGAGAAGACTGCTCGCCCTCATTCAATCCAAAAATGGCACCCACGACTTTCGGTTCTCGTCCTGCACCTTCGATTGTGGCGGCATTTTTGGTCAGAGATTCAACAGTCATTACAGCTTTACCTGCTGCCTCTGCAATACTTTGTAGATCGTTATTTTGACCGATAAGCTCTTCTACATTATCGACAACCTGTTGTTTACGCTTATTATTAGTTACTACCGTTTCTATTTGGCCTTTAACTTCTTCAAAGGGTTCCGTTCCGGCCTCTGTAATTTCGCTAACCTTGATAACCACGAACTGCTCATTAAGCTCTATGGGGTCAGATATTTGCCCTTCATATGCCGTTTCCAAAAAGCGCATAATCTGCTGACTCTGCCCAATCCCAGAAACAAAGTTATTACCTTTAGTTGCAAATCCTTCTTTGATTTCGAGATTTCGTCGCTCGGCTTCTCCGTCAAAGCCATCTTCTTGGGCATAAAAGCTAAAGTCATCGGCTGTCTCGGCACGTGCGTCAATAGTTGCAATAGGATCGGCCGTAATATCACGACTAAAGACCGTAAACGTTACGTCATTGGAAGTTTCTTCCAGCTTCTTAAGTAAGAATAGTCGTCCATCATCCTGAATTACATCCGTAACTTCACCAACTGATACATCTATCACTGGTTTATAGAGTTCACGAATCTCATCTTTATCCGTCGTTTCAACACTATATTCCGTATCGGACTGATAACGGTTGAAAAAGAGCGAATCATTTTCTGCTGTTGCAAAGTCTGACTGCAGGCGATTCATCTCCTCAAATGTACGAGTAGTATCCTGCTTGGTCGGCCTTTTATCAAAACTCACATAATTTATTCGATACGATTCTTTGCGCTTGTATTGGTCTTGGTTGTTGTTGTAATATTTACGCAACGCATCTTCTGATACTGAAACTTCACTATCACTTACATCAGCATAAGGGAATCGCACAAAAGAGACATCTGCACGTGTATTATTACGAATGTAATACTGTTCAATTTCATAATCACTCACATCCATAGACGACTGCAGGTAATTGTTCATTTTTTGCTGCTGTCGTTTTTGACGCATCTGCTGCTCGATAGAAATGAGCAGCTGGGTATTTTCAGGAGCCTCGGCCCAGGATTGCAGTGCTACCCTGTCGATGGTTCCGTCTTCGTTGGAAAAATTCTGTCTGATAAGCGGATCGGGATTAGGTCCCGTAATCATATCCACTACTTCCTGATCAGTTACATGAATGCCGAGATCATCCATTTTATCTTGCAGTAACCTGCTATTCACCAAATCATTCCACGCCTGTTGTTCGTACTGTGCACGAACTTCCGGATTCATAGAATTGCCTGTTCGTTGTGAGTACTGCTGTGTATAATACTGCAGACGGTTATTATATTCTTCCAGCGAGATTGCTTCACCATTTACCGATCCAAGTGTCCGTGGCCCTTGCTGAATAACATCAAACATGTTTGTATCGGCCAACATCCATAACACTCCGAATGAGAAAATAAGTATCCAGAGAATAGCTCCGGTACTTTTTCTCATTTTATCCATTACACCCATAAAATCCTCTTATCTACGTCTTAATTGGTTCAAAAATGAAATTTTCATACTGTTCACAAGCTTCCAAATATACAAGAAGGCAGTACTAAGAGCAATCTGACTGACCCAGAAATTATTAACGAATTGTTTGGCTAAACATTGTTGCCTAGACACTATGCGGGATCATATCAAAATACCTCAATAAGCCGCATGTGCTTAAGATATTTCCTGGGATTTTCATTGATATTTTTAATCAAGGAATCCATCTCCCGAGTCATACTTTCTAAGTTGTCATAGAGCGCCGGATCATTAACCATCTTACCAAGACTTCCTTCTCCATTATTAATTTTGGTGAGTATTTCTTGAAGCTCTCCATTTGTTTTATTCAGATCCTGGCTTAGCGTCTCCAGCTCCCTCAAAGAGTTATTCAAGCCAGTAATCACTGAATCAACTTTAGATTTATTGCGTGAACTCATCGTATCCACATTAGCTAAAAAACGTTCGGCATGTCTAATACTTGACTCTATTTCAGTACGCCGGTTATCAAAAATTGTAGCGATCTCCTCGGAGGTATTGTTAAGGTTCTGAAAGACACTGTCTATTTGTCCTTTAGCCTTATCATCAAGGACTTCATTAAGCCGGGCAAGAAAACTATTTAACTTTTCGAACGAATCCGAAACGTCTTCGCTGAGCTCCTGTCCTTCATTTTTAAGAGATTCCATCATGCCCGCACGATATTCTCCTCTCATCGTATCCCCATATTCAAGCATCTCGGAAGAATCACCACGCTCAACAACAATGGCTTTCTCATCTAACAGTCCGGATGATTGCAGATAAGCTACCGAGTTACGAGGGATATCCACCCCTAGCTCGAAGCTAAACGTTACGGCTACACTGTCATCTTCAGTCAGCTCCATCTTTTTTACCGAGCCCACTTTTACCCCATTAATATAGATATAATTGCCGGGAGACAGCCCATCAGTTCGCTCGAAGGTAGAGTGGATAACCTGAGACTGCCGAAATACGGGCAGATCACTCATCATCCGGTATCCGATAAAACCCAATACAATGGCTGCTAAAATTGTTAATGCTACTTTTAATTCGTTGCTAATCTTCAAAATAACTCCTGTTAATTTCTTATTTGATACTCGCTTGCAGTAATAAAATCCATCAATTGCTGATCGTCGCTTCTGCGCATCTCCTCGACTGTGCCATACCAGCATAATCCTTTATTTTCAAGGAATACCACTTTCTCGGCAATTTCGAGCACGCTGTGAATATCGTGAGTAACCACAATCGATGTAATATTCAAGTTTTCGGCCATTGAGATTATCAATTTATTAATCTCAGAAGACGTTTGAGGATCTAGTCCCGACGTTGGCTCATCGTATATCAAAAAATCGGGCTCCAAAATAGTTGCCCTGGCCAAGGCCACACGCCTACGCATACCCCCCGACAATTCTGCCGGTGATTTTTCTCCTGTTCCTTCGAGATTTACCAGACTAAGTGCTTTTTCTACTTTATTGGTAATTTCATGATCAGAAAAATCGGTAAAGTAACGCAACGGGAATGCAATATTTTCGAAGGTATTGAGCGAATCAAAAAGCGCCGATCCCTGAAATAAGACACCAAATCGCTGGCGCATTTTTCGCAAAGCTACATATTCCAGCTCAAATACATTCTCACCATCGATAATAACCTCTCCGGAATCAGGATATATCAACGCATTTAAATGCTTGACCAATACCGATTTTCCACAACCGGACCGCCCGATAATGGCGACGGTTTCGCCATCCTCAATATCAAACGAAACATCATCCCAGACAAGGTTAGAGCCAAAACTTTTTTTAAGATTGCGTATCTCTATCATCTTATTGTTAGAAACTTATAAAAATACTGCGGCCAGTACGAAATCGGCTAATAATACATAAATACAACTTAAAACTGTAGCTTGGGTGGTACTATTTCCTACTCCCTCGGCTCCTCCGGATGCATAATAACCTTTAAAGCACGAAACAGAGGTTATTACATAACCAAACACAAAAGCTTTGAGAATACCGAACGTGACATCCCAGGGATAGAAAAATTCTCGTGCGCCTTGTAAAAACTCCGCCGGGGGGATAGCTCCGGACATAGCTCCTGCCACAATACCTCCTAATATTCCCGAGATGCTGGCGAAAATGTACAATATTGGAAACATAATTAATCCGGCAAGTACACGAGGCAACACTAAAAATGAAACGGAGTTAAAACCCATTGATTCAAGCGCATCAATTTGCTCACTAACGCGCATAGTTCCCAGCTCGGTAGCAATGCGAGCTCCTACCTTTCCGGCTAAAACTAAACTCGTTATTACCGCTGCAAGCTCAATAAGCAGAGACTCAGACGTAATAGCGCCAATAACTGAAATAGGGATAAAGGCAATTTCAAGCTGGTAAGCCGTCTGAATAGTCATTACCGCGCCGGTAAAAACCCCCGTCAACAGTACGATGGGTACTGACTCGTAACCAATTTTTAAAAGCTCATTGACAAGGTTTTTCTTATAGGTATCAACCTCGTATAATGAGCGCAGCGACCTGTATAACAACAGGCTGTATTTTCCTAATTTTTCTAATGCTTCCATAAATCAAGTTGTGCTAAAAGAACGCTGGAAACTATTAAATTTATACGTCGTTGTCATTTCATACGCTTTAATTTTTCAACTATATTACCCTATCGTTAATCAGCTGCAATAACAACTATTATATGTTCCGTTTTTACAACGATATCATTGATAATATTATAATATTCAGAATTGCTGTAGCTGTTAGTATTTTGGTTTTTGTATTTATTGTTGGCTCGCTTGGTTACCACCTCATAGAAGGTATGCAATTCTTCGATGGATTTTATATGACTTTCATTACCATCACCACCATCGGATTTGCAGAACTGACAAACCTTTCGCAAGGTGGACGTATTTTAACGATGGTTATTTTTGTGATGGGGATAGGGGTCATCTCATATATCGCATCACAAACGACACAGCTAATATTTGAAAGTGAAATTTTTAGATTACGTGCTATGAAAAAGCAACTGGAAAAGATGGAAAGGCATTACATTATTGCCGGTTATGGGCGTATTGGGCATCGTATAGCTGAAGTACTTCAAGATGCTAATATATCCATTGTAGTAATTGACAATAGAGAAAGTAGTATTGAACGAATCAAAGATGATAAACTATTATACGTTGATGGAGATGCACAGGATGAAGAAGTGCTGAAAGAAGCCGGCATTGAACGAGCAAAAGGATTGGTTTGTACTCTCTCACGAGACCAGGATAATGTATTTACAACACTCATAGCACGAGAATTAAATCCAGATCTCTTTATTCTTGTGCGAACAAATCATCATCAGAACACTAAAAAAATTAAGCGAGCCGGGGCCGATAAAGTTATTTCTCCCTATGAAATTGGGGCTGACCGAATGGCGAATGTTATTTTGCGTCCTAATGTTGATCAATTCATGGACCAAATACTGGGCGGTACTACGCAAGATCATGTGTTTGATGAGGTTAAGATTTACGAAGGTTCTGATCTTGCCGACAAAACTTTGGCAGAAGCACAAATACGTCAAAAATATTTTGTGGTTATAATTGCAATTATTCCTGACGACAAACAAAATATCCGCTTTAATCCCGGTAGCGACGATAAAATTGCTGTTGGCGACTCACTCATTGTTCTCGGGGATATCGATCGCATTAAGCACCTTCGAGAAGAAGGATGCGAAGACTTCCGAACTCTTGAGGAAAGAGTTTCTAACTACGATTTCATTGAAAATATGAATCCATCTAAAAGCAATACAAAATCTGCATGATACGATATTTAACAGCCGGCGAATCGCATGGCCCACAACTCACAGGCATTGTCGAAGGCGTACCTGCCGGTCTCCCGATCACCGAAGATGAAATTGCCCTACATCTGGCGCGTCGTCAAAAAGGGTACGGTCGCGGGGGACGCATGGCATTCGAAAAAGATCGTGCTGAAATTTCTTCAGGCGTTCGATTTGGCAAAACAACCGGGGCTCCCATTGCTATGCAGATGCCTAATCGTGCTCACGAGAAAGATGACTCTAACTGGCCTAAAGTGTTAGCGAAGGAAGGTAAAGGCGATGATGTGGAAAAAATTACCGTCCCACGTCCCGGCCATGCAGATTTAATAGGTACACAAAAGTATCGTTATGACGATATACGCCCCGCCATTGAACGCTCCAGCGCCCGTGAAACCGCCATGCGTGTAGCTTGCAGCTCAATAGCCCGGAAATTCCTGAAATATTTTGGTATCGAGATCGGTGGACATGTTACTCGCATCGGCAGTGTAGGTTATGAAAACTCTTGGGAGGATGTGCGTAATATTGTTGATCCGATTGCCGAACAAGGAGCAGAAAAGATTTTTGAAAAATCCGACGAATCACCGGTCCGCTGTCTTGATGAAGAGCTTACCCAAGAGATGCGAGACCTGATTATCAAGCGGCGCAAAGAAGGCAGTTCGCTCGGCGGACATTGGGAAGTAATCGTTACCGGCCTGCCTGCCGGACTTGGCAGTTTTGTCCATTGGGATCATAAATTAGAAGGCCAACTGGCCCAAGCCATTATGGGCACCCAAGCCATGAAAGGTATCGAAATCGGGCAAGGATTTGAATCGGGGCGCCGCCACGGACAGATAGTGCACGATGAAATCACATATGAAGATAACACCTACAAGCGCAAAAGTAACCGCATGGGTGGGCTCGAAGGTGGTGTTACCACCGGTATGCCCTTAATTATTAGAGGCGTTATGAAACCCATCCCCACCATGCTTACGCCTATTGATACCGTGGATATCGAGACCAAAGAAAAGAAAGACACCCGATACGAGCGATCAGATGTGTGTGCCCTACCGCGGGCTATTGTGGTCATGGAAAGTGTGATTGCGCCCGTACTGGCAAATGCATTTTTGAAGAAATTCGGCGGCGATTCGATCGAAGAAATTAAAGAACGATATCAAAATCATAATCAATAGACCTAACAAATAAATGCAACTTACTTTTAGTATTTTCTGTATCTAATAACCGGAACATAAAATACCCTTCACAACTTTAACGTTACCATTACACGTTATGAGTTCAGATCAAAAATCCAAGATCAAACAACTGGCCAGGCAAATTAAGCATAATCCTGGAGATTCGTTTTCGAAGTTTGCTCTGGCTTTGGAGTTCCGCAAAGAAGGAGAGTTTAAGAAGGCGCGAATCTTATTTGAGGATATTTTGTCCAGTGATCCCGACTATGTTGGGGTTTATTACCACTTGGGCAAATTATATGAAGCACTGGATCGGCTGGACGATGCCCAAAGCTTGTATCAGAAAGGGATAACCATTGCCAATGAACAAGATGAAAAACGAACTGAGAAGGAATTAGGAGAAGCCCTTGAACAACTTGAAACAGAAATGGAAGAACGCTCGAGCTGATAAGAATGATGAAATTTTATAAAACAGTATTACTTCTTTTTGTTGTATTACTTGGAACTACAACACTCACTCGCGCTCAAAGTCAAACGCATATTGTGAAGCAGGGCGAAACGCTGTTTAGCATTGCCAAACAATATGATATCGAAGTAGAGCAAATCAGGGAATGGAATAACCTACGTGGAAACGAACTGTCGGTTGGCCAAACGTTGCTTGTTAGCGCCCCTTCATCTGATTCTGCTATCACACACACCGTCCAACGTCAAGAAACTCTTTTTTCGATTTCTAAACAGTACAATGTGAGTATTGCCGAAATTAAAAGCTGGAATAATTTATCTTCTAATAACCTTCAGGTGGGACAAGAATTGACCATCTATCCTTCCGAGGCCAACAATCAAGAACAACAGTCTCTGGTAGTAGAAAGAGAAACCCAGCGCAACAGTTATTATATGGTTAAAAGTGGCGATTCACTGTACAAGATTGCCCAAGATCATGATATGACTGTTAACGAGCTAAAATCCCTAAACAATCTCACATCCAATACGATAAGAGTTGGGCAACAACTTACGGTACGAAGCAAACCTGCTCCCCCGCCATCTGTTGCCGACGAGGGTATTAAATCTTCGCCCCAAGGTAAGTTTATGGTTCATACGATTTCCGGAGATAAAAAATCAATGCAAGATCTGCTTAATAAATTCCGCATGGATGAACAGGAGTTTAGGGCATTAAATCCTTCAATAGATAGAAACCGGTTCCAAGCCGGAAGTGAAGTTACTGTACTGGCACCTCCTTCCAGAACCTATAAGAATCCCTATTTAATGAATTCCAGCCTGCAGGATTTGGGGTCAACCCCGGTATCTCAATACGGTCAAAATGAGCGTGGTAACCCCACTACAAATGGAGAGTTATACAATCCTAATGACTTAACAGCAGCTCATTCTAATATCTCGCTCGGTTCGGTTATCTACATCGAAAACAATGATAGTAACCGCGGCGCATATGTGCGTATCAATGACCGGCATTCGGGCAATGGTCTCAAGCTCTCCTCCGCAGCCTGGCAAACACTAAACTTTAGCAGTAATCTACCCACTGTGACTATTTATCAAGATCAATGAGCAATATTCGACAGTCAACCAAACATTACTTTTCGACCACACATACGCTTCTATACAGCTATTTAATTAGCCTCCCGCTGTTATTGTTGTATGAAGTGCTCATCTTTTTGGCACAACCTGATTCAGAGCAGGTAGTCCGCATCTCTGTTGATGTTTGGATTAAAACGCTGTTTTCATATTTCGGAAAAGATGTGCTTTCAATCACTCTCATTTTAGTTGCTCTCGTTGGAATGGTGGTCCTCTTTCGCGAACGAAAAAAATTATCTTCACTTAAGATGAGCTACTTTTTCACTATGCTCATCGAAGCCTCATTTTATGCTTTCTTCCTGGCACTTTTAATAAATACCACGGTTAGTGGTTTGTTGCAGATCGTTCAATCATCACCCATTGAAAGTTTAACCACACTTCAGCAATTGGCTTTGTCTTTGGGGGCCGGTATATACGAGGAACTGTTCTTTCGAGTCATATTAGTTTCAGCCCTGCTTTTAATATTTAAAAAAGTTTTTGCCAAAAAATCCGTAGCGTTTGGATCCGCTATTTTACTAGCAGCTATTATTTTTAGTTTGGTTCATTATGTGGGGGCTTTTGGGGATCCCTTTACATTAAGTTCATTTTTATTTCGTTTCTTATTTGGTTTAGCACTTAATGCTATTTATCTGTGGCGGGGATTTGGCATGGCCGCTTGGACGCACGCCATTTATGATCTTATGATTATTGCTTATTAATGACTTAATTTCGTAAGAATTAGTAAAATGAAGACATCACTTTTATATTAGTGACTACTATTCATCAGAATATTTATACTAACTATAAGGTACATCAGTTAAAACAATTTACGATTTAAAACCATAATTGATATTATAAGTTTTGTTATATTTCAATTTAAGAGAAAGCGCTATTAAGTTGAGTATATTACTCTTAGGTATTACTGACTCTATACATCAATTGAACATTATTGACTTAACAACCAACAGTTAAGCTACCGGGATGGCCGAACTAACTAAAGATGAAATCCAAAAACAGGAAGATTTCGAGGAAGAAATTGTTCCTCATTTGGATGCTATGTATAATTTTGCCCTTCGCCTTACTTCTGACCCAAGTGATGCCGAAGATCTTGTACAAGACACTATTGTGAAAGCATTTCGTTTTTTCAGCAGCTATGAAAAGGGCACGAATGCCAAAGCTTGGTTGTTCCGTATCCTCAAAAACTCTTATATCAATAATTATAGAAAACAGTCTAAGCAACCTAATCAGGTTGACTACGATGAGGTTTCGGAGTTTTATGAAACTATTCGAGCTGATCGAACAGATACTTCTGATCTTGAGGACAAGATGTTTCGTGAGCTTGTCGATGATGATATTTCTCAGGCTCTCGAGGAATTGCCCGAAGATTTTCGCACCGTTGTACTGCTATGCGATGTAGAGGGCTTTACGTATGAAGAAATTGCCAATATGCTGGATGTTCCTATCGGTACTATCCGATCACGACTACATCGTGGTAGAAACTTATTAAAGGCCCAACTTAAAGAATATGCTGAGAAAAGGGGCTATAAAGAGGACTAATCAACCCCTCTAGCAGCTTGCTATGCTTTTGTCGCTTTGTCTTCGCCTTCAACGGATTCCGACTTTTCAATAACAGCCTTAAGTATAATACGCATCGTTGTACCTTCACCCAGCTCCGATTTGTGGACGAATAGTTTACCTTTGTGATATTCTTCGATAATTCGTTTTGTCAAGCTAAGCCCCAATCCCCAACCGCGTTTCTTTGTACTGTACCCTGGCTTAAAAACCTCGCTGTGATACTTCTTTTCAATGCCTACACCGGAATCGATAATATCAATAACTACTTCATTCTCCATCCGCTCCAGTTTAACTGATACATATGATTTTGTGGTGTTGGATTTAATAGCATCCATTGCATTTTTGATCATGTTTTCCAGTGCCCACTGAAAAAGATCCGGATTAACCTTGCCACGAACATTGGAATCGACATGGCGTAATACATCAACATTTTTTTCCAACTGTGGCAGCCGCTGCTCCATGTAGTCAATAACCTCCTCCAAAATGGGTTTCAATTTCTGGGCTTTTAACTCCGGCTCCGATCCAATCTTATTAAATCGTTCAGCCACATCCCGTAATCTGCTGATATCATTTTCAAGCTCGTTACATATCCGCTGTGTAAAGTCATCTTCCTTTTCCTCCCGAAGAAGCTCTACCCATCCATACAGGCTGGACAATGGCGTTCCCAATTGATGAGCGGCTTCTTTGGTCATTCCCACCCACAAATTAGACTGCTCTGACCTTGAGATTGTCCGATAGCTGACATAGCCAATACCCAACAATACCGCCAGTAAACTCAACTGTATATAGGGAAAGTACCGGAGGTAACGCACTGTAGGGCTTTCGCCATAATATACATACTGTGTTTGCGAATACTGTTCATTCCCTAATTTAATTTCGATGGGTTCATTAATCGCTGCAAAGCGGTCGATCAAATCTTGATTTAATGGTGCATCAACATGATTGGCAAACATAATATCCCCGCGTTCATCAACAATAACACGTGGCACCTGGAAACGATCTTCACTAAGTATAATTTCTTGAGTAACAAATGTCTGGGATGTACGATCGGCTTCAGCTTCCTCGATCATTTCGATCACGCTATCGGGTACTGCAGCACTGGCATTAGTCCTAAGATAATTGGAAGCTGCTATTAAATTCTGGCTAATCTCCTCTTGGGTCGGATTTCCCGTATACTCTATTGCTTTTGCCCACAACTCTATCCCTGAGCGCTCCTGGGTGAGAATCCTGTTAACCAAATACTGATTATAAACAAATGAACCAATACCAAGCAGAATAAGAAATACCACTAAAACAATGTTTATTCTGTTGGATGTAAGTTGAATTCTCATACCTATACGGATCGAATATAATCTCTTAAAAGATATAGTGATATATTTTACAAAATAAAAAAGGCATCATCGAATCGATGATGCCTTCATATACAATTTTATGATCTACTTTCTAGGCAGAGGCCTTGCGCTTTTCATAAACAGGTGGTGCTTTATCAAGAACTGTCTCCCGTGTTATTACACATCGTTCAATATTATCCATAGATGGCAGCGTGTACATTATATCCAGCATGGATTTTTCCATAATGGATCGTAATCCACGAGCACCCGTACCTCTTTCAAGAGCCTTTTCAACAATAGTTTCGAGCGCTTCCTCTTCGAATACAAGCTCAACTCCTTCCATCTGGAAAAGCTTCTTATACTGCTTGACAAGCGCATTTTTGGGCTGTACTAAAATCTTGATCATTGCATCTTCATCCAGCTGATGCAATCCTGAAATTACAGGTAAACGACCAATCAACTCTGGTATTAAACCATAACGTTGCAGATCTTGTGCTTCAACATGGGTAAAAATATCGGGATCATCCTTATCGAAGGTTACCTGCTCTTCGGAATGGAATCCAAGAGAACTTACCGACAAGCGCTTAGAAATAATCTCTTCGAGTCCACTGAAGGCACCACCGCAAATAAACAGGATGTTTGAGGTATCAACCTGTATAAAACTTTGCTCGGGGTGCTTGCGTCCACCCTTGGGCGGAATATTTGCTACTGTTCCTTCTAGAATTTTAAGTAAAGCCTGTTGGACTCCCTCACCGGAAACATCACGCGTGATAGAAGGATTATCGCTTTTGCGAGCAACCTTATCAACTTCATCAATGTATACAATACCTCGTTTGGCCTGCTCTACATCATAATCAGATGCTTGCAATAAGCTAGAGAGTATGCTTTCCACATCTTCCCCCACGTAACCAGCTTCAGTAAGCACTGTTGCATCCGCAATAGTAAATGGCACATCAATAATATTGGCCATCGTGCGGGCTAAAAGCGTTTTCCCACACCCTGTAGGCCCAAGTAGGATAATGTTGCTTTTTTCTACTTCGGTATCGTCAAATTCATCACCTAATTCCGAACTAATACGCTTGTAATGATTATAGACCGCTACCGAAAGTGTTTTCTTAGCTTCTTCCTGACCGATAACATATTCATCAAGCCGGGATTTTATTTCAGCTGGTTTCAAAAGCGGTTTATAGTTCTTTTCCCGCTTTTCTGACATTGAAGCCAAATCACTTTTTACAATTCCGGATGCGTCAGCTACACAGCGATCACAAATATACACGTCGTTAGGACCGGCGACCATGCTGTTTACTTCATGGCTTGATCGTCCACAAAACGAACAGTGAATTGTTTTGTCGTCGTTATTTTCTTGGTCGCTCATTATTCTCTAACTGAAGTCTTAAAATTACTCTTCCTTATTACGCTTCATAATGTTATCGATCAGGCCGTACTCTTTGGCTTCCTCAGCCGACAACCAGTTATTACGGTCGGTATCTTCCATAACCTGATCTACCGATTTTCCACTGTGTTCAGCAAGAATTTCGCTAATAAGTTTCTTGATACGCAAAATTTCTTGCGCTTCAATCTCAATATCACTTGCTTGACCACGAACACCGCCCAACGGCTGGTGGATCATAACACGGGAATTAGGCAATAAATTACGTTTTCCTGCCGCCCCGCCTGCTAACAGCAGCGCCCCCATTGATGCCGCCATCCCTACACAGGTAGTAGCAACATCACATTTAACGTACTGCATAGTATCATAGATAGCAAAACCGGATGATACCACGCCTCCCGGGCTATTTATATACAAATTAATATCCTTTTCAGGATCTTCTGATTCAAGAAATAACATCTGTGCTACAATAGAGCTTGCGACGGCATCATTAACAGGCGTGCCCAAAAAGATTATACGATCTTTTAGCAGGCGCGAATAAATATCAAAGGCCCGCTCACCGCGTTCTGTCTTTTCGACGACCATTGGTACCAGATTATTATTCTGGATACGGTCTGTCTTACCTGAATCGTTTGGCATTTCGTATAATGGTTGCTTTTCCATAGTTGAATCAGAAATAATAGTTTAATTCAATAACTAATGTTACAGGCACTATGCCTCAATTTCTTCGTCGTGTTTTTCCTGATAGGTTTCTTTATCAATCTCTTTGATTGTAACCTCATCTTTCAACCTATCGAACACTTTATCTTCGCGTATACTGTTTCTTAAACTTTCAAGCTGCTGTGGATTCTGTGCAAACATATTTCGCATTTGATCAACCTCAATACCATAACGCGAAGCTTCAGCCTCTAAGTGCTGATCTATATCTTCGGGTTTTATCTCGATATCGTCAAATTTTTCTTGCAGCTTTTCATTAAGAAAAAACCACTTGGCATCGCGAATCGCACGGTCCTCCATGTTTTCTTTGTACTCTTCTTCATCAAAATCAGGAGGTAATTGTCCCTGGGACTGCTGCTTCACACGTTCAACATACTGGTTTTGCACCTGTTTCTTAAATACTTCAGGAACCTCAAAATCATGTTTATCAACAAGCGAATCAATTATATCGTTCTTAAAGAGATCACCTGCCGACTGATCATAGTAGTTCTGAATCTTGCTTTTGATCAAACTCTTAAACTCATCCACATTCTTAGCTTCACCGTCTGAGGCCTGCTTTGCGAACTCATCCGTCAAATCCGCCTTATGGAGTTTTTCAACCTTTTTAACATTCAGCTTAAAGCTGTGTGTATGGTCGTCATGGCCGATTTCAACATCAACCTCATCACCTACCTCATGACCAAGAAGGTCATCTTTAAACTGCTCTGATTCTTCCTTGGAAAGATCAATAGTTTCTTCTGTTTTATTCTCCTCATCAGGCTCTCCATCTTCCATTGGAATAGCATCAACAGTAACGCGATTATCTTCGGTAATCTCTTCCTCAACTTCTTCCCAATTACCCTGCTGCTTTAGCTGTCGATCAAGCTCTTCTTCAACTTCTTCATCCGTTACATCATGAACAAGACGATCCACTTCAATTTCACTGAGATCAGCCAGCTCAAATTCCGGACGTGCTCCGATCTTAAATTTCGCCTCAAGCTCATCATTTTCCCAGTTCAACTCCAGCATCTGGCTTTCGCCCACTGGCTCATATTCAGGAACCACCTCATTTTCAAAAACCTCCTGAACATATTTACTCACTTCCTCTTGTTCTATTTCATCCCCAAAACGCTTGCGAACAATTTTAATAGGCACTTTACCGGGACGAAAACCGGGCATATTAATCTGTCCGCGATATTTTTTGTACGCCTCTTTAAACTTCGGCTCCAGATCTTCGCGATCGGCCGAAATAATTAACTCTTTGTCTACAGCGGTGATATCATTGACTGTTATTTCCACAAGACTACTCCAAATAGTATTTTATTAGAACGGTAAAAAGTGATAAAAAATGTATGTACGAGAGGGGGGACTCGAACCCCCACGCCTTAAAGGCACTAGATCCTAAATCTAGCGCGTCTACCAATTCCGCCACTCTCGCAGATACTCTACAAATCAGCAAATTTTTACAATTACCAGATTTTGAGAGTCTCGAAAAATATGGCTTTTTTCTTCTCATATCAACATTAATAATACTCAAGTTTTTGGTGTTTTGACTATGAGTCAAAGCTTCAATTTTGTACTTTTTAACCTATACAAAACACCAACCCAGACGATCCGTACCCATGTTTTATAACCTTCGCTTGGTTTATATCACCACAAAAGATAAACAGGAAGCCAAAACAATTGGAAAAAAGCTTGTGAAAGAAAACCTTGCAGCTTGCGTCAACATTGTTGACGGCATGGAGACTATCTATCGCTGGGAGGGTGAAATTGTTGAAGACACCGAAGCTATCCTGATTGCTAAAACTCCTTACCATAACGTGAGAAACCTAACCTCTCGTGTTAAAGATCTGCATAGTTATGATTGCCCATGCATTATAACACTGCAACTGACGGAGCAGGAAGGGAACAAAGAATACCAGCAGTGGTTACTCAAAAATTCTCAAAAGCAGGATATTGACTACGAAGTAGAAGACGTTCACCCGGATATTTAATCGGTCAACGATGCAATCCGCACTCGATTTTTGAAATTTCACTCCAACGACCATTACGCCCTTCCCCTTTGGAAGTACAATGCGTACATCCAACCGAATCAAAGCCTTTCTTATTCAGGGGATGTTCCGGCAAGCCATGGCTTTCGATGTATTCTTCTACCAGCGAAGAGTTCCAGTCGATAAGTTGGTGGAATTTAACAAGGTTGTTATTATCATCCATAATAGGTAAGCTATTGCGGTGGCGATTCTGGAAGCCGATAAGCCCGGACATCCATACCTTGTAATCCTTCTTAACACGATCCAGGGGTTCAACCTTATTGATATCACAACATTCATCAGGATTATCTGTATAAAGATTCTCTTTAAAGGTACGTGCATGCTGGGCAGGATCGGGACGCAGATCAATCACATTTAAATCCAGCAATCGTGTTAGCCGCTCCTTATAAGCAATTGTTTCCTCGAAGTGGTATCCGGTATCAATAAAGTATATTGGTCAACTTGGCTTTATTCTGCTCACCAAGTGCAGCATTACAGCCGAAGTTGTACCAAAAGACGACGTTACCAACACATCTTTAAAGGTATTGAATACCTGAGCTACGCGTGCATCAACGATTTTTGCCGACTACGACCGATTAATCTTTTCTTTATTGACAAGATACATATAGATTCCATTCCAATAGTCAATTTTAAGCAAGGCTTAATCTAACAGTGAGTACTGTAAAAATCGAACAGAATAATCATATTTGTCAGGCTACTATTGATCGCCCTGAGTCGCACAACGCGATCAATTTTGAAGTGATGAATGAACTTGAAACCCTGCTCGATAAACTCGAGCAAGATTCCACAACTCGCTGTTTTATTCTATCCGGATCAGGCCAAGAAACCTTTGTTTCTGGTGGTGATTTGCGAGAATTCCACACCATTAAAACAGCAGAAGAAGCAAAACCGATGGCCCAGCGCATGCTCGCGATTTTAAAACGCATTGAAAAATTACCTTGCTGGACGATTGCTGCTATTAATGGAGCAGCTTATGGGGGAGGCTGTGAAATGATGCTCGCTTTTGATTTTCGAATGGCGGCCCCACACGCCACGTTTGGATTTACACAAGGCAAATTCTATTTACCTCCGGGCTGGGGTGGACTTAGCCGCTTGGTAGAAAAGGTAGGCCGATCAACTGCCCTGCTTTGGCTTGCTGAAGCCAAAATAGTTGACGCCCGCACAGCTCAAAAACATGATCTAATCGACTATATAATAGAAAGTAGCGATTGGAATAATGAACTCTTGGAACGAGCTCAAAATCTTACAAAAAATGATCGCCCATTCATCAAAAATCTAAAAGAGGGAGCTATGCGTATCACCGAAGCGCGTTGGCAAGCTATCGAAGCAGAACTAGATACATTTTCTAAATTCTGGGAAAGTGACCTTCATGAAAAGCGTGTAGAAAATTTCTTAAACCGGAAGTAGAATTAAATAGTGTTCTATTCTTTTACTTTCTTACGCAAATACATCTTGGTTTCATAGCGATCTCCTTTTCGGTAAAGTTCTACCCGCATAGAATCTCCCTGCTGATATTCTCGAAAAAGAGCTTGC
>P_1C_Sed_2_UnCtyDRAFT_1000156_pt1 | contig 20967 bp, 15 predicted proteins | sample Pon1CUnioCityCA_4_FD_10229 | JGI IMG/M metagenome (IMG submission 10229) | reverse complement strand
ACCTGCCGCAATCGCCGCCCGCGCCATGGGGCTGACTTTCTCGCGGATTCCGGTGGCATGGCTCGGATCGATAATAACAGGCAGATGGGTGAGTTTTTTGATGACCGGAATGGCCGAGAGATCCAGGGTATTGCGCGTGTAGGGTTCGAAGGTGCGGATGCCGCGTTCGCATAGGATGACATTCTCATTGCCTTCCGAGAGGATATATTCGGCAGACATCAGCCACTCCTCAATTGTTGCCGCCAGTCCCCGTTTGAGGAGCACCGGTCGGCCCAGGCGGCCCACACATTTCAACAGGTCAAAATTCTGCATGTTCCTGGCCCCCACCTGAACCACGTCCACATACTTCATCACCAGGTCAGCCTGGGCCGGTGTGGTGATTTCGGTCACCACCCGGAGGCCGAAGGTGTCGCGCACTTCCGCCAGTATTTTTAATCCCTCCTCGCCCAAGCCCTGGAAGGAGTAGGGCGACGTCCGGGGTTTAAACGCCCCCCCTCGGAACAAGACCGCCCCGTATTTCTTAACTTCCCCGGCGATTGCCATGGCCTGCTCCCGGCTTTCAATGGCGCAGGGCCCGGCTATAACGGAAATTCTTTCACTGCCGACGACCACATTGCCGATATTGACCAATGTGTCCTGCCGGTGCATCTGGCGGCTGACCAGTTTGAAAGCCGTATTTATGGGAACGACCCGATCGACGCCGGGCAGGTTTTCAAAGAATTCCGGGCTGTGGCCGGCCGATCCGGTGGCCCCGATGATGGATTGGCCGGTATCGGTTATTTCCCGGTAAATTGCGCCCCCCTCCCGCAGAAGGGTCAGGATGTGGTTGCGCTGTTTGGAGGTGATCTCAGGATTCAATACAATCAGCATGGTTCGTCTCCTAATCTTTAATGGTCCTCGCAAGGCTGTTAAACAAAAAAGCCCCGGGGGATTATGCCCGGGGCTTCATGCCAAAAAAAAGCCCCGGGCGGACAGCGTCTGTCCACCCGGGGCGCATGTTTGAATTTTTGCTTAAACCACCGGATGGACGTTTCTAAAGCTAAAAAAGAAGCGCCCGAAACCAAATCGGCTGACTGGTTGGCAGTGGTTCGACAGCATTTGCTTTATCTCAATTTAAGTTTATATTGAGTCATACCTACGATGTGTTCAAAAGAATGTCAAGGCCTAATTAATAGAACGGAGCGGTTTGATTGAGATCTTGACTCATCATGGCTGCCCCCATAATGTCTTTGCGGTCATAAATATTTTAAGGAAAGGAGACGCATATATGAAACTGGTTGTAATCGGCGGTGTGGCCGGCGGCGCTACAGCTGCCGCGCGCGCCCGTCGGCTGGACGAGGACGCTGAAATTGTTGTTTTTGAACGTGGCGAGTACATTTCATTTGCCAATTGCGGGCTGCCGTATCATATCGGTGAGGTGATCAAGGAACGCGGGGATTTGCTCGTCACGACAGCGGATGCCTTCCAGGCGCGATATAAGGTGGATGTCCGACTTTTTACGGAAGTCACCGCCATTGATCGCAAGCAGAAGCAGGTAAGCGCAAGGAACCACCAGACCGGTGAAACCTGCACGGAGAGCTATGACAAAATTATTTTTTCCCCCGGGGCCGAACCTGTTCGACCGCCGTTTCCGGGTGTTGATTCCGATAGGATTTTTAATCTGAGAAACATTCCGGACACGGATCGGATCAAGTCCTATGTGGATAAAGGCGCGCCCAAATCAGCGGTCGTGGTGGGCGGAGGGTTTATCGGTCTTGAAATGGCTGAAAACCTGGTTTTTCGTGGTGTTGAAACCACAATTGTCGAAAGGATGGAGCAGGTCATGCCGCCAATGGATTTTGAAATGGCCGGCCTCATGCACGCGCATCTCAGGGAAAAGGGCGTTCATTTGCTTCTGGGCGATGGGATTGCCTCTTTCGAGAATAAGGAGTCGCGCCTGCTCGTTCATACGGAAAAGGGTGAGACAATTGAATGCGATATGGCCATCCTATCCATTGGTGTTAAACCGGAGTGCCGTCTGGCGCGGGATTCGGGGCTGGAAATCGGGGAATTGGGCGGTGTACGGGTATCCGCCACGATGCAGACATCGGATCCACATATTTATGCGGTTGGCGATGCGGTTGAAGTAACCGATTTTCTCACCGGCTTTCCGACCATGACCCCCCTTGCCGGGCCGGCAAACAAGCAGGGGCGCATTGCTGCGGATAATGTCATGGGTCGGCGCTCCATTTTCCGTGGAACGCTGGGCACCTCCGTGGTTAAAATTTTTGAGCAGACCGTAGCCGCCACCGGTGCCAATGAAAAACTGCTTGCACGGAACAAGATCCCCTATCATGCCAGTTTTACCCATTCCGGCTCTCACGCCGCTTATTATCCCGGGGCTGAAATGATGGCCATCAAACTCCTTTTTTCCCCAAGCAACGGGAGAATTCTCGGTGCCCAGATTGTCGGCGGTGAGGGTGTGGATAAACGCATTGACGTTCTGGCTACCGCCATTCACGCCTCCATGACCGTCTTTCAACTCGAAGAGTTGGAACTGGCCTATGCGCCCCCGTATTCCTCAGCCAAGGACCCGGTCAATATTGCCGGATTTGTCGCCTCTAATTTGATGAAAGGCGATTCGCGAAAGATCCATTGGAATGAATTCAGCGACCTGGATCCGGAGACCGATGTGTTGATTGACCTGCGCAATAAAGATGAGATCGAAAAAACCGGAGGCGTTGATGGTGCGCTCCATATTCCCTTCAATGAACTGCGGGACCGTCTGGGGCAACTGGATAAAAACAAGCGCTATATTACCCTTTGCGCTGTCGGTTTGAGGAGCTATATAGCCTTTCGCATCCTTTGGCATCACGGGTTCGATGCGAGGAATTTGAGCGGCGGCTATAAGACCTTTTTGGGGGCAAGTGAGAAAATAATGAAAGAGTCCCCTTACACACCGATTTGGCGTGGTCAATAATCGGTATTATATTATTGGTAAAGTTTTTAAGGCAACTTGTTTGAGATAACCGGACGACCCAAACAGAAACAGCCTAAGGAGGCCTAGGATGGCAGAGATTACATTAAAGGGAAAAGCGGTGCGGACCTCCGGCGAACTGCCGGAAATAGGCAGTGCGGCACCGGATTTTTTGCTGACCAAAACCGATCTCTCAGATATCACCCTTTCGGATTACAGGGGTAAAAAGGTGGTGCTGAATATCTTTTTAAGCGTTGAGACATCGGTTTGTGCGGCGTCGGTCCGCCGATTCGACCAGGAGATCAGTAAACGTGAAAATACCGAGGTGCTGTGCATATCGCGGGATCTGCCGTTTGCCCACCAACGGTTCAATGAGAAAGAGGGGCTGAAAAACATAATCTCGGTATCAGAGCTCCGGAATTTGGATTTCGGCCGGGACTATGGCTTGCGCATCCTGGATGAACCAATGGCAGGGCTTTTGGCAAGGGCCCTGGTGGTCGTCGATGAAAACGGCAAGGTCCTTTATACCGAACTTGTGCCGGAAATCGGCGAAGAACCCGATTATGATTCGGCCTTGCAGGTACTCGATAGCGGCACAGTGGATGTGGAACCGCTTTCGGAGGGTAGATCGGAAGGCGATCCCGATGTTTGCGACAAGGCGCCCGAGTTCCAGGAGCACCAACGGTTCAATGATTCGGATGAGGCCTGCGATGACGGACGGAGCGGCAAGTTATAACCGGCGACGGACTCATTGCCGGAGTTGATAGCACCTATTGAGATCCAATGAATTGAAAGGAGTCCATTGAATGGCTAAAAAAATTCTGATCGCTTTCGATGAATCAGAGAACTCCATGCGGGCCGTGGATTTTGTCGGCAACAACCTTGCGCCGGATGCTGAAATCACCCTGTTTAACGTGCTGTTGGACACGCAAGCCATGTGCGCCATGGAAAGCCCGGAGCTGACCCCGTATTTTAAATCCGAACAAAGCGCCTTTTGCTCGCTTGAAGACAAGAAAAAGGAAGTGGTCAACCAGGCCATGCAGCAGGCCCGGCGCTGCCTGGTTGACTGCAGTTTTGGCGCGGACAGGGTTCAGACCAAAACGGTGGTGCGGCAAAAAGGGGTGGCCCGCGATATTATCAGCGAGATTCAAAACGGCGGCTATGACCTGGTGGTTTTAGGCAAACAGGGGCTTTCAGGCTTCAAGGAATTTTTTCTGGGCAGCGTGCCCCAGAAGGTCCTCTCCGGCGCAAAGAATGTGTCGGTGTTACTGGTAGAATAATTTTGCCGCGGTCCTGCGACCGGCAATCAGGAGGTGGTGTTTATGCACATAATGGTTACGGGCAGTTCCGGATTTGTCGGCACCCGCTTGGTGCCCTTACTTCTGGATAAGGGCTATGAAGTGACCGGTATAGCCAGGCATCCCTCAAACATAAGCGGGAATCACCCCTTATTTAATTTTATCGAAGCTGACGGAACCCAACCCGGGCAATGGCAGGAAGCAGTGAAATCGGTGGATGCGGTGATCAACCTGGCCGGTGTGAATATATTCCGCCGCTGGAGCGCGCGCAGCAAGAAGCTCATTTATGACAGCCGGATATTGACCACCCGCAACCTGGTTGAAGCACTTCCTGACGGAAAGCCGGTTGTTTTCTGCAGTACGTCTGCGGTGGGCTTCTATGGTTTCCGCGATGATGAACCATTAGATGAATCCGCAACAGCCGGGGATGATTTTCTGGCCCGGCTGTCGGTGGACTGGGAGCATGAAGCCAGGCAGGCGGAAAAAAAAGGCGCCCGGGTGGTCCTCGACCGTTTTGGTATTATTTTGGGGAAAAACGCCGGGGCCCTGGCCTCTATGCTGCCGGCGTTCCGGATGTTTGTGGGCGGCCGCCTGGGAAGCGGGAAGCAATGGTTTCCGTGGATTCATCTGGATGATTTGGCGGCAGCTCATCTTTTTGTTATTCAGAACCCGGAAGTTTCCGGCCCGGTTAATTTTACGGCCCCTCATCCGGTTCGGAACCGTGAGTTTGCGCAAACGTTGGGCAAAGTGCTTAGACGGCCCTCCTTTTTCAAAGTGCCGGGCTTTGTCCTGCGACTGGCGGCCGGTGAACTCGGGGAAGTGCTATTGAACGGCCAGCGGGTGATCCCTCAAAAATTGCAGGACCAGGGATTTGTATTTCAATATCCGCAGATAGAAGATGCCCTTCGCGCATCAACCAAAGAAACGCATTGAGGCCCTGAAACACTCAGTTCACCTTGCCGGGCCGTGCACTTTGGCAGTGAAACCAAGATTCAGGAGGTAAAAATGGCTAAGCAGAATTTTTTCGTGCCCAATATTTCATGTGAGCATTGTGTCAAAACAATTCGTAATGAATTAAAAGATATCGAAGGCATCAACCTGATGGATGGAGACGCGGATAACCGCAAGATCGCGGTGGAATACGAGGATCCGGCCACAGAGGGCAAGATCCGCGAGAAATTAAAAGAAATCAATTATCCGGCAGAGTAGCATAAAATGGCGCGAAAACGGCTGAATGTGCCGGTAACCGGCATGACATGCGCCAATTGCGCTGCAAACATTGAACGAAGCGTCAGAAAGCTGGGCGGTATTGACCAGGCAAGCGTCAATTTTGCCTCTGAAGAGTTGTCGGTGGACATCGACGACGGCGAAGTGGCAATTGACGACATCGTCGGCCGGGTGGAGAGCGCCGGATACGGTGTAGCTGCGGCAAATGCGGAGCTTGCGGTGACGGGCATGACCTGCACCAATTGTTCGGCCGCGGTCGAGCGGGTACTGAAGCAGAAGGTGCCGGGCGTTCTGTCTGCCTCGGTCAATTTTGCGGGGGAACGGGCAAGTGTCACCTATATCCCGTCCGTGACCAGCATTGACGAGATGGTTGCGGCTATTGAAGCGGCGGGTTACGGCGCGGTGCCCACGGATGAGGGGGCTGGCGGTGACAGCGAGGCGGCAGCCCGGGAAGCTGAGGTGCGGGATCAGGCCCGCAAGTTCATCATTGGCCTGATTTTTACCGTCCCCTTGTTCATTTTGTCCATGGGCCGGGATATGGGTATGTTTGGCCCCTGGTCACACGCGGCACTCATGGATTGGTTGTTTCTGCTCCTGGCCTCGCCGGTTCAGTTCTACACCGGCTGGGATTATTACGTGGGCGGATACCGGAGTCTTCGCAATAGAAGTGCCAATATGGATGTGCTGGTGGCCATGGGATCCTCTGTGGCCTATTTTTATTCCCTTGCCGTGTTGGTATTGCCGCTGCTGGGGGATCATGTATATTTTGAAACCGCAGCCGTCATTATCACATTGATCAAGCTGGGCAAATACCTGGAGGTCCGGGCCAAGCGGAAGACAGGTGGCGCCATCCGAAAGCTCCTGGGTTTGCAGCCAAATACGGCTGCGGTTGTCCGCGATGGGGTGGAAACAGAGATCCCCATTGAACAGGTGAGCATCGGTGATCTGGTTGTGGTTCGTCCGGGCGGACGGGTACCGGTGGACGGTGAGGTGAAGGACGGTCAATCCTCGGTGGATGAATCCATGCTCAGCGGTGAGCCCATGCCGGTGGATAAGGCGGCTGGAGATATGGTGACCGGGGGGACAATCAATAAGGATGGCCTTCTGAATTTTGAAGCCACCCGCGTGGGCCGGGATACGGCACTATCCCAGATTATTCAGCTCGTTCAGGCGGCACAAGGCAGCAAGGCGCCCATCCAGGCAGTGGCCGACCGGGTGGCAGCCTGGTTTGTGCCGGCGGTTATCAGCGTTGCCGTGTTGACCTTTATTGTCTGGCTGATGATTACGGCCGCGTTTGTACCCTCCATGATCCGTTTGGTGGCGGTTCTCGTAATTGCCTGTCCGTGTGCGCTGGGTCTGGCAACACCCACGGCCATGATGGCCGGCATGGGCAAGGGCGCTGAAAAAGGGGTTTTGTTTAAAAGCAGCGAGGTCTTGGAAACCACCGCCCGACTGGGGACCATCGTGCTGGACAAAACCGGCACATTAACCCGGGGTGCGCCGGTTGTCTTTGATATCGTCGCCATCCATAACAGCATCAGCTCTTCGGATGAACTGCTCCGGATTGCGGCGTCGGTAGAAGAGGGCTCGGAGCATCCCATCGGCAAGGCCATACGAACGGCGGCGGATGAAAAATCCCTGAAGCGGCTGGCGGTGAACAATTTTAAAGCCCATGGCGGCAGCGGGGTGGAGGGCATAATCGATGGTGTTTCCATTACCGTCGGCCGTGCGGATTGGCTGCAATCCGGAGCGATTGATTTTTCCGCGGCCGAAGATGCCATTGATTCGATCCAGAAGCAGGGGCGAACGGCCATATCCGTCATACGGGGGGATAACCTGCTGGGCCTGCTTGCCGTGGGGGATCATTTAAAATCCGATTCCAGGGAGGCCGTGGCCCAACTCCATAACCTGGGCCAGAAGGTGATGATGCTGACCGGGGATCACACCACTACCGCCCGGGCCATCTCGCGGCAGGTAGGCATTGATGACGTGATTGCAGAGGTCCGGCCGGATGAAAAAGCCTCCCGGATTCAGGCCCTGCAGTCCCCGAAGCAGCGCATCGGCATGGTGGGAGACGGCATCAATGATGCACCCGCGCTCGCTCAGGCGGATGTCGGCTTTGCTATCGGCACCGGAACCGACGTGGCCATCGAAACTGCCGGCGTGATCCTGAGCAGCGGCAGCGTGACCGGCGTACCCCTGGCCGTGCGATTGAGCCGCCGTACCATGAGAACCGTGCGGCAGAATCTGTTCTGGGCCTTTTGTTATAACGTGGTGCTGATCCCGGTGGCGGCCGGCATTTTAATGCCATTTGGCTGGGCACCGCCGTTTTTACAGCAGCTCCACCCCATGCTGGCAGCCCTGGCCATGTCGCTTAGCAGCATTTCGGTGGTGACTAACAGCCTTTTGCTGTATCAGTGGAAAATGAATTAATCCGACGAAGGAGAGGTATCGATGAATCTTGATAAACTGGTTTTCCGGATTGCAGGCATTATGATCCTGGTCAGCCTGCTGCTGGCTGTTGTACACACCTACTGGTGGCTGTTGTTGACGGCCTTTGTAGGGATCAATATGCTCCAGGCATCAATTACGGGGTTCTGCCCCCTTGCCCGGGTTTTAAAGGTCTTTGGCGTCAAGCCCGGCCAGGCTTTCGATTGAAAAGCGAACCCGTGCCGGCGGGTTTGATGAAAGCGTGGCTGGAGACCCAGTATGAGCAATACAACCGCCGGCAGTTTGTTGATCCTGACCCGCTGGCCTGCATTTATGACTATGCGAACATCGCGGACCGCGAGGTTGCGGCCTTGATTGCCGCATCCCTTGCCTACGGCCAGGTCAGGCAAATCATCAGGAGTGTCTCTGATGTATTAAGTCGCATGGGCCCCTCGCCTTATGGTTATCTGCGCAATACCGCCATTGACCGGATAGGGCAGGATATGGCCGGATTCGTCCACAGGTTTGCCAGGGACTGTCATGTCACGGCCCTTCTCCATGCCGTGCAGCAAATACTTGTCCGGCACGGATCGCTCGGTCAGTGTTTTCAATCGCACCTGGCGGATTCCGAAAAAACCGTTTTCAATGCCCTTTGCCGCTTTTCAGAGGAACTGAGAGAAGAGGGGGCATGCGGCAGTCCCGCCCACCTGGTGGCCTGTCCGGAGAAGGGATCCGCCTGCAAGCGGATGAACCTGTTTCTCCGGTGGATGGTCAGAAAGGATCGGGTCGATCCGGGGGGATGGGAGGTAATTCGTCCGTCTCGTCTGATTATTCCTCTGGATACCCATATGTTCCGCATCTGCACGAAACTGGGACTGACCGCCCGCAAACAGGCCAACATGAAGACCGCCATTGAAATCACCGAGGCATTCAGGCAATGGTGCCCGGAAGATCCGGTCAAATATGATTTCGCCCTCACACGCTTTGGCATCCGCAAGGACCTGAGCGAAGCGGCGGCTTATTATTTTAACTGATAGCGGCATTTTTTATTGACGTTCAACAAACAAGGTGTTAAAAAAACTCGTTAATTTATGGTTCAGATGTGGGGATGTAGCTCAGATGGGAGAGCGCGGCGTTCGCAACGCCGAGGTCAGGGGTTCGATCCCCCTCATCTCCACCATCTCTACAAAAGTTGCTCGCCCTGAAGTTGTTTTGATCGGCCAATGCAATACCGGAAAGGTTTACCTCCTAAATGCCACGTCATGCTGAAGTTGAACGAAACACCCGGGAAACCCGGGTTCATGCCAGGCTCGATGTGGACGGCAAGGGTGTCAATGATATCGACACCGGCATCCCCTTTTTTGATCATATGCTGGTCCTGTTTACCGTCCACGGATTTTTTGACCTCACCCTCAAGGCCGTTGGTGATATCGAAGTCGATTATCATCATACCGTAGAGGATGTCGGTATTGTGCTGGGCGATGCCATCAGCCAGGCGCTGGCGGACAGAAAGCGCATCCGCCGGTATGGTCATGCCATAACCCCGATGGATGATGCGCTGGCTAAAGTGAGCATCGACTTGTCCAATCGCCCGTACCTGGCCTACCATCTGCCGGAATCATTCACGCCGCAATTCGCCGGGCTGGCAAAGGAATTTTTTCGCTCCATTGCCAATCATGCCGGGATGAACCTTCATGTGAATGTCGATTACGGCCAAAACGACCATCATGTCACCGAGGCCATTTTCAAATCCTTTGGCCGGGCGTTAGAGCAAGCCGTCGCAATGGATGAACGCATTGAAAGCATCCATTCCTCAAAAGGTCGCATTTAGATGGAATCGGGTACGCTAGCAAAAGCCCAAAACCCCAAAAACCTGATGGCTTTGGTGAGAGGGTCAACCGCTGCGTTGCTTATAATTTGCGGCGCCCTTAAGCTGAAAGTGCATCCAATTTAAAATCAAAAATTATGATCATCATTCCAGCAATCGATATCAAAAACGGCCGCTGCGTACGTTTGTTGCAGGGCCGAATGGACGCGGAGACCGTTTATTCGGATGATCCGTCTTCAATGGCGCTCCGATGGACCTCCGGTGGCGCCGGACGGCTTCACGTGGTGGACCTGGACGGCGCGATTGAAAAGCGCCCCAAAAATCTGGACGCTATCCGTGGGATTATTAATGCGGTCGACATACCGATTCAGGTCGGCGGGGGGATACGGGATATGGAAACCATCCGTATGTATCTGGAAGCCGGGGTGGATCGCGTGGTTATCGGCACGGAAGCTATCCGCAACCCCCAATTGGTAAGGGATGCCTGCCAGTCCTATCCGGATCGCATTGTTGTCGGCATTGACGCCAGAAATGGATTGGTGGCCATTGAAGGTTGGACGGAGACCACGGATTCCAGCGCCGTGGATCTGGCCCGGCAGTTTGAGGACACGGGTGTTGCCGCCATTAACTTTACTGACATCGAGCGCGACGGCATGCGCACCGGCCCCAATATTGAGGAGACCCGAAAAGTTGCCGAAACTGTCAACATTCCGGTTGTGGCCTCAGGCGGGGTATCTTCGCTGGAGGATATTAAGGCGCTTATGCCGCTGGCCGCTGTGGGGGTGGTCGGCGTTATCATCGGAAAAGCGTTGTATGACGCCAGCGTGGATTTGCCGGAAGCCGTGCAACTGCTTGAGAAATCATGATTTATTTTTTGCGTACAGCCCGGCGAATGGCCTTTGGGGGATTCCGAGGGGCATAAAAAAATAGCCAAATATATTTGACAGCCGGCCAATTAAGACTTAGTTTAAAAGGTTACATTTAAGTAGATTATTGTCCTGGGCCTTTTTTTTACCGTAGCGGCTGTCCAAGCTATGTCCTGCCAAGGATATCGTCTATGTGTATTTGAAGTGGAGCCTTCTTATTGACGATCCATATCCCTGAAGAAAAACTGGCTGAAATTCGCAATGCCGCAGATATTGTAGATATCATCTCCGAGCGCGTGGCATTGAAAAAGGCGGGCAAGGATTATAGCGGCCTTTGCCCCTTTCACTCGGAAAAAACCCCTTCCTTCACCGTCAGCCAAACCAAACAGATTTTTCATTGCTTCGGGTGCGGGGCAGGAGGGGATATCTTTAATTTTTTGATTCAATTCGACGGGATCAGCTTTCCGGAGGCGGTTGCGTCTCTGGCCCGGCGATATGGCATTCAACTGCCGAGCCGGCAGATGTCGCCCTCTGAAAAGCAGGCGTATTCCGAACGGGAAAGGCTCTTTGACATCAATAAAAAAGTGCTCGCCTTTTATCGGGAGCAGCTGCTTCGCCGCCCGGCAGGCGAACATGCCCGGTCCTACCTTGAAAAGCGTGGATTCAGCAGTGAGATTATTAAACGGTTTGGATTGGGCTACGCGCCGGAGGGATGGGATAACCTGGTTCGCTTTCTTAAGCAGGAGCAGATCCCTGTCCCCCTGGCTGAAAAAGCCGGCCTGATTGTTGCGCGATCATCCAAAAGCGGTTATTACGATCGATTCCGAAACCGGATCATTTTTCCGATTGTTGATGTGACCCGCCAGATCGTAGCCTTTGGCGGGCGGGTATTAGATGATGCCAGACCAAAATATTTGAATTCCCCGGAAACGCCCATATACAATAAAAGCCGCTCCTTATACGGTATTCAGGCGGCAAAAGACAAGTGCCGGGAGACCGGGTTGGTCTATATCGTGGAAGGCTATTTTGATCTTTTGGCCATGCACCAGCACGGGGTGGCCAATGCGGTGGCCACACTGGGAACATCGTTGACCGCCGCGCATGTTCGGATGCTCCGGCGGGGGTATGCCAGCAAAGTCAGGCTGGTGTTTGATTCGGATGCAGCAGGCATCAAGGCTGCCAGCCGCAGTATCGGCCTGTTCCTGAACGAAGCGGTAGATGTTGAAATCATAGTTCTTCCAGCCGGTGAGGATCCGGATTCCTTCCTGTTTGACCAGGGCCGCGAGGCTTTTCTCGCCCGGGCTGAAGCTGCCCGGGATGCCATCGAATTTATGGCGGATTTGGCATTGAACGCCCATGGCACGTCCATGCAGGGAAAAATTAGAGTGGTTGAGGAACTAAAGCAGCCCTTGGCGGAAATCCGGGACAATGTGGCCCGCTCCGTATATATCCGGCATCTGGCCGAGCGATTGGGAATTGAGGAGCAGGCACTGATGGAGCAGGTCCAATCCGCCCGGTCCGCCCAATCCAACAGCATAAAAAAACGCACGCTGTCCGCTGATTCGGATGTCTCCGTCAGCCCCGGTATGCGGGAGTTGACGGAAAATCGCCTGGAATCCCGGGTGGTTGCCATGATGCTTCAGTTTCCCGATATCCTGCCGACCATTGAAAAGCAGGGAATGATTGGTTATTTTACTAGTAAAGGATTAAAAGCAATCGCTGAATTAATTGTATCCCAACCGCCCCGGTCGACAGACGATATTTCTGAACTGCTCAACCGGATTCCGGATGATACCCAGCGGCAGTTAATTGCCTCCCTGGCCATGGGGGAGGAATGCTGGGATCAGGCGAGTTGTGAAAAGCTTGTGGATCAGTTTCTGGCTACCCGGAAACGACGTCACAAGGTGTTGCTGGATCAGATCAGGGCAGCCGAGCAGAACAATGATCATGAATTGCTTTTTAAGTTGCTGAAGGAAAAACAAAACCAGGCCGGTCGATCGGGGTGACGGTTCTCCATCGGGTCCACTGTCCCCACGGGGTGGCTGAATATTTTTTATATAAATGGCACTCCGGTGCCAGGCGAGAGGTGATGTAAAAATTGAATTCCTGATTCTAAACATCTGAAAGCAAAACGAGAGCAGTTTATCATACATATAATTTCAGGAGGTTTGTACCTATGTCAAAGAAAACCACTGATAACCGTGGACCCGCCGGCGGGGACAAAAAGAAAGAAAAACGCGAAAAAATTGAAGAGTTGGTTACCAAGGGCAAGAAGCAGGGATACCTGACCTACGACCAGATCAGTGAAGCTTTGCCGGAAGAGATGATGTCGCCGGAGCAGCTTGATGAAACCCTGATGTGGTTTGATGACCTGGATATTGAAGTGGTGGAGAAGCAGAAGAAGATTTCCGGTTCCGGGAAAAAAGACGACAGTGACTCTGAGAAAGTCTCTGATTCCGATGAGGCTGACGAAATCGCCGCATTTGGCTCGGTCACCGATCCGGTAAAGATGTATCTTCGGGAAATGGGGCTGGTTACCCTGCTTTCCCGCGAAGGCGAAATTGAAATTGCCAAAAAGATCGAGGCCGGCGAGCAGGAGGTGCTGCGCGCCATGCTGGAAACCACGCTTGGAATAGACAGCATCATTAACCTGGGCGAGCAGATTGCCGTGGGGACGCTGCGGCCCAAGCATGTCCTGCGTGATATTGATGAGGGCGATACCATTGTTGATGAGTCCATCCAGATTGAAAAATTTCTGGAGACCATAGACCAGATTAAACAGATTGATGCGGAGAATCAGGATCTTCGGGACAAGATCTTTTCTGAGGATCAGGCTCCGGATGCCCGGCGGCGCTCCAAACGCGCCATACGCCGACGGAACCGGAAGATATTTGAACTCCTCAAAGACTGGCGCCTGGAAACCGATGTTATTGATGAGATCGAGAAAAAAATAAGGGCGCAGGTAGAGTGGTTTGATACCACGCACAAGGTCTTCTGCAAATGTGCGGCTGTGTTTGATGCCCCGCTGAGCGAGGTGCGGGAGAAACTGGAGGCCAATGACGAGTCGTTTTTTGTCCAGTGGGCCTGCGAGTGCACGGAAATTGGGCCGCCGGAAGTCTCCGAGCTGTTCTTTGACATCAAAAAGATTCAAACCCAGATCGAGCAGCGGGAAAGGGAAATTAAGGCGGATACGCGCACCCTCAAACGAATTATGAGCAGCATTGAGGATGGACGCTGGATGGCCAAAGCCGCTAAAAAGGAGTTGGTGCAGGCCAATCTGCGTCTGGTGGTCAGTATTGCCAAAAAATACACCAACCGGGGCCTTCAGTTTCTTGACCTGATTCAGGAAGGCAACATCGGGTTGATGAAGGCTGTTGATAAGTTTGAATACCGGCGGGGATACAAGTTTAGTACTTACGCCACATGGTGGATTCGTCAGGCCATTACCCGGGCTATTGCCGACCAGGCAAGGACGATCCGGATTCCGGTGCACATGATCGAAACCATCAACAAATTGATCCGGACTTCCCGCTACCTGGTCCAGGAGATGGGACGGGAGCCGTCTCCCGAAGAGATCGCCGAAAAAATGGAGGTCCCCCTGGACAAGGTGCGCAAGGTGCTCAAGATCGCCCGCGAGCCCATTTCCCTGGAAACCCCCATCGGTGAGGAAGACGACAGCCACCTGGGGGATTTCATCGAGGACAAATCCTTTATGCTTCCCTCGGATGCCGCTGTGAGCCTGAATCTGGCCGAGCAGACCCGCAAAGTCCTGGCTACGCTGACTCCGCGGGAGGAGAAAGTTCTGCGGATGCGTTTTGGTATCGGGGAGAAGGCGGACCATACCCTGGAAGAGGTGGGCAGTGATTTTGCGGTAACCCGGGAGCGCATTCGTCAGATCGAGGCCAAGGCCCTGCGCAAGCTCCGCCATCCCACCCGGAGCCGGAAGCTTAAGAATTTTATCGAGTCTTCCTGATCGAATATGCATTGCCGGGATTGCATCCTTGACAAACAGGCTGCAAAGAGTTACCAAAAAGGGGTTTTTACAGGTGCCAATCCTTTTTCGGGCCCATAGCTCAGCTGGCAGAGCCACCGGCTCATAACCGGTCGGTCCCTGGTTCGATTCCAGGTGGGCCCACCAAAAACAATTTAACCAAAGTCAATATAGTATGAAAAACCCCGGAAACTATGCGTTTTCCGGGGTTTTTTTGTGTGCCAGGCATGACGTGAGATGATGGGTTGCAAGTCCCCTAAAGGCCGTGGTGCGAATCCTCTGCCCGATTCCTGCGGGAAATAAGACAGAAAACGGGTAGCCGCTTCTCAAATTCAGCGATGGGGTCCCTGTCTATGCGGATGGTCCATTTAGGGAGCTATATGAACAGGACAGATTATGTGTTACTGACATATTATCGAGCATATATTGACACCTGAATTTATTCATGGTATTTTAAATATCTTGCATGTGAAAAGTGAATAACCGGCCCTTCAACCAACTCTAATGCCTATTGCTTTCGGATGACGCTAAGCAACCACCAAAATGACTTCGCATGGAACCGGCCCGATGTCTCCCTATCCCTTGCAAAAATCAGCAGGCCCCGTGTCCAGAAAGTTCTGCAGCGGCGGAGATTGTACCATCTGCTGGATGAAACCCGGGCCTGTCAGGCCACGTGGGTATGCGGACCGGGCGGGTCAGGCAAGACAACTTTTATCGCCAGCTACATAAAGGAAAACAAGCTTCCCTGTCTCTGGTATCAAATCGATGAAGGCGACGCGGACATTGCCGCATTTTTTTATTACCTGCGCGTGGCAGGCAAAAAGCTTGCCCGTGAGGAAAAAGACCTCCCCCTCCTGACCCCGGAATACGCATTTGGGGTTTCCGCTTTCGCCCGGCGATTTTTCGAGAGACTGCTTGACCGATTGCAGAAACCGGGGGTTATTGTGCTGGACAACTATCAGGAAGCCCCGCCTGAATGTATGCTGCATGAGGTCGTTCGCAACGCCCTGTCACTGATCCCCGAAGGCATCAACCTCTTTATTTTAAGCCGAACCGAACCGCCCTCGATCCTGGCCAGGGCCATGGCAAGCAATCTCCTTGCCAAAATCGGATGGCCGGCGCTTCGGCTGCAGCCACCGGAAACCAGGGATCTGGTCCGCTTATTGAGTCTCACCCCGCCATCCGAGGCGGTTATCGATTCGCTGCATGAAAAAGTTGGCGGCTGGCTGGCCGGACTGCTCCTTCTTTTAAAGCGGGCAGAGACCGAAGCCATTGATCCCGGGGCGCTCACCCAATTTACGAGCAGCGAAGTATTTGATTATTTTGCCAGTGAGATATTTGACAAGGCGGACAAAGAGACCCGGGAGCTTTTGCTCGCTACATCGGTGTTGCCAACCATTAGCGCCGCAATGGCCCAAGAGCTCACCGGTATAGCGGAGGCAGCCCAGATTCTGAAGAGAATCAGGCAAAACCAATGGTTTACGGAAAGATATCCCGGCAGGGAAACGCGCTATCAATATCACCCCTTATTCCGGGAATATTTGCAGCGGCAGGCGGCGCAGACCTTTACGAGCGAGCACATGACATGGCTCCGGCATGCGGCTGGGCGGCTGCTGGAAGCCGAGGGGCAGACAGAGCCTGCCATTGAGTTGTTTTTTGAATCCGGCAATCCGGATGAGGTGGTCCGGTTGATCCTCAGCCAGGCGCAAATCCTGGTAATGCAAGGGCGGAGCCAGACCCTGGAAAAATGGCTGCGGCGCCTTCCCGCGGAAGTTTTTGACCAACAGCCCTATGCCGTCTACTGGCTGGGGGTTTGCCGCCATCGCCTGGATCCGGACGAGGGCAGGGCGCTTTTTGAGAAAGCCTTTTTCCTTTTTGGGAAGCAGGCGGATGCCGCCGGGATATGTCTTTCCTTGTGCGGGATCCTGGATTCGATAACATTTGCTTTGGGCAGCTTTAAACCCCTTGACCAGTGGATTCCGGAATTAACCCGGCTTTCCCGGGAATATGAAGCGCTGCCTTCTGTGCAAGTCCAAGCCAAGCTCTCGGCCACTGCACTTTTTTCCCTGACTTTCCGGCATCCGGATCACTCCGAATTTAAAGCCTGGGAAAAGCGCGGCCAGGAAATGCTGCAGGAAAACATTCCGGAAGAGATCAAGCTCCGGATAATTGTGGCACTCGCCTGGCACCGGCTGTTCTCGGGCAATTTACCCGAGGCGGGGTATTTTATCAAAATGTATCGGGATCTTGTCCAATTCCCCGATGTTGCTCCATATTTGCTTCTCGGTTGGAATAACCTGCAGGCTTTTTACCATTTTTTAGACAACAACGCCGAAGCATGCAGCAAAATGGTTGCAGACTCCCTGGACTTGGCCGCAGCAACCGGCATTCATCTGATAACTCCTGTCGTGCTGGGCCATGGGGCTGCCGGCGCCCTGTCTGCGGGAGATATCGACACTGCTGACGAACATCTCCGGAACATGGCCGGATATGCCCATTCATTTGACTGGATTTATATTTATTTCAGGATATTAAATATGTGGCAGGCGCTTTTGGAAAAGGATTTTGCAAGGGCATTGCTCGAAGGCGAGTCTGCCAAAATCCATGTTGCAGCCTCGGGTATGCCCATGACCGATGCCGTATGGCATCAGGGGATGGCCATTGCATGCCACGCATCCGGCAACCCGGCTGAAGCCTCGGGATACCTTGAAAAGGCGCTGTTGATTTCCAATCGGGTCGGTTTTCACCAGATTCCGTTTGGCTGTTATCTGACACAGGCTGAATTTGCCCTTGATGCCGGAGATGAAACCGCTGCCTGCCATTGGCTGCAAAAGGCAATGGCCATTGGTAATGCCAAGCAGTATGTGACGACCTGGTTCTGGCGGCCGGATGCCATGACAAGGCTTTGCTTGAAAGCGCTTGAGGAAAATATTGAAGTGGATTATGTGCAGCACCTGATCCGATCCCGAAGCCTGATGCCTGCATCTCCGCCCCTGCAGCTTGAGAAATTCCCCTGGCCACTGAAAGTATTTACCCTGGGCCGGTTTTCGCTTGTCGTGGACGGAAAGCCGATACCATCTGCCGAAAAAGGTCAGGAAAAGCCGTTGATGCTTCTGAAGGCCATTATTTTACTCGGTGGCCGTGCGGTCGGTATAAACAAAATTTCCGATTTTCTCTGGCCGGATGCAGACGGGGATCTCGGCCGGGGAAATTTCCGGACCAACATTCACAGGCTTCGAAAAATACTGGGTTACCATGATGCCATTCAATTAAGTTCCGGAAGTATTACACTGGACCCGGCATATTTCTGGGTGGATGCCTGGGCATTCGAACGCGCCCTATCAGCTGCCGATAAAATCCGCAAATCTGCTGCAGACGAAAAAGAGCTGCAAAAGGCGGCCGATCTCACCCGAAAAGCCGTTGACCTTTACAAGGGCCCCCTGTTTCAATCCGATGAGGATATGGCCCTTTCGATGCGCCAGCATCTTCACGACCGGTTTGTCCACGCGCTTGAACAGCTGGGGGCTTACCGGCAAAGCAGAAAAGAATATGAAAAAGCGCTAGCCCTTTATGAAAAGGGACTGAAAACAGATGAACTGGTGGAATCCTTTTACCAGGGACTCATGGTATGCAAGCACCGGCGCGGGGACAAGGCCGGGGCTTTGAAAGCTTACAACCGGTGCAAAAAAATTCTGGCCGAAAATCTTGATGCCAGCCCTTCTGCAAAGACCGAGACTTTAAAAAACTCCCTCCTGAATCAATAAATCCTTACTTTTTCCAGATGGTCTGTAATGCCCATGTAACGATCCCTGATATATTTTATATATGAAAAACCCCGCTGCCAAAAAAATTTGAGATTTGGATAAGGCTGTAATAACTGCAGGCAGTTAATTCTGAACATTCAACCCTAAGGGAGGTCCGCCATGAAAATGAAGCGTTTAAACCTGGTTCCCATACTTAAAATTTTTATTATCTCGATTGCGCTTGCTATTTTTATTATGCCGGCTCAGACGCCAGCCCAGACGCCGGCAGGAGGGCTTAGTGCAAAACTAAGTGATCTCTGGCACCAGGACGTCGCGGACATCGCCGGAATCCCAGGGGAGAGGGACTTTTTTGGGTATTCCGTTGCAATCGGCGATTTCAACGGAGACGGGTTCGCCGACCTGGCCATCGGCGTGCGGCGCAAGGATGTTGAAGATATTTCCGATGCCGGCGCGGTCCAGGTTATCTATGGCAGCGGGGAAAGGCTCAGTGCAGACGATAACGAACTCTGGCACCAGGACGTCGAGGGAATTGAGGGCATGGCCGAGGAGGATGACCGCTTTGGCAGATCCTTGGCATCAGGGGACTTCAACGGAGACGGGTTCGACGATCTGGCCATCGGCGTGCCGGGCGAGTATGTTGAAGATATTTCCAATGCCGGCGCGGTCAATGTTATCTATGGCAGCGCCGATGGGCTCAGTGCAGACGATAACGAACTATGGAACCAGGACGTCAAGGGCATCAAGGGAACTGCCGAGGGGGGAGACGCCTTTGGCATTTCCCTGGCATCGGGTGATTTCAATGGGGACGGGTTCGACGAGTTGGCCATCGGTGTGCCGTACGAGGACGTTGAAGATATTTCCGATGCCGGCGCGGTCNATGTTATCTATGGCAGCGCCGATGGGCTCATTATAGACAAAAACGATCTCTGGCACCAGGACGTCGAGGGTATCGGGGGAACCGCCGGAAAGGATGACGCCTTTGGCGATTCCCTGGCATCGGGTGATTTCAACGGAGACGGGTTCGCCGATCTGGCCATCGGCGTGCCGGGCGAGGATGTTGAAGATATTCCCAATGCCGGCGCGGTCCATGTTATCTATGGCAGCGCCGATAGGCTCAGTGCAGACCAAAACAAGATCTGGCACCATGACGTCGAGGGAATTGAGGGAACCGCCGGGAAGGATGACTATTTTGGCTTTTCCCTGGCATCAGGGGACTTCAACGGAGACAGCGTCGCCGACCTGGCCATTGGTGTGCCGTACACGGATATTGAAGATATTTCCAATGCCGGTGCGGTCCATGTTATCTATGGCAGCGAAAACGATGGGCTCAGTGCAGAAAAAAACGGTCTATGGCACCAGGACGTCAAGGGAATTGAGGGCATGGCCGAGGAGTGGGACGGTTTTGGCTTTTCCCTGGCATCGGGCGACTTGGACGCTAACGATTACAGCGATCTGGCCATCGGCGTGCCTTTTAAATCTATCGATAATAAAGATACTGCCGGTGCAGCAATCGTTCTTTACGGTAAAGCAGAGGGCGGTGGCAGTGGCAGTGGCGGTGGTTGTTTTATCGAAAGCATGAAATAACGCGGGAGAATCAAATCAGCCTTGTTGAAAAGGACCAAAGACATGGGGCTTTTTGACATTGGCGCTGTTTCAGGTCCAAAAACAGCCGGGCTGCCCTTAATTTTTTAAAGGGATGATTGGTTGATGGGGGGGGGCAAATTTTTGCCGACTTGAGCTACCATATGGGTTTCTTTTCCATCGGGTGTAATGCCAAGAACCAAATCACTGAAGGTTTCAAAGAGGGAGACGCGGATTTAAGCAACTGGAGATTAGGGGCTCAAATCGGAGTGACCTTTTAACCCCCATATGAAAGGAGGCGGCGAACAATCTTATATGATTTTCGATCCGCCACTTTTGTATTTTCCGGCTGAAGCGCAGGCTGGATCTGTCTTCGTCCGAAGTTCTGATTACGCATCTTATCATAATAACACCCCTTACGGCGGCGGGACGATGGATATTTATGTCAGGTTGGACGGAGTAGAAGATGTCAATGTTTCTGCAGGTGACTTCCCGGAATGTCTTAGATTTTACCTCCAAATCACCCAGGAGCAAGACGGTGAGGATGAGGTCCAGGTAGATGAAAGCAGGGTATACCTGGCTGAGGGTGTAGGGATGGTTAAATTTGCTACTACAGAGACTGTTTTTGATGTCCGGGGGAGCGTTATTGAGCGAGGGTATAGAGAGGCCGAGCTCATATCCTATGATGCTCCCGGAGGGGGTGGCAGCAGCAGCGGCTGTTTTATTGACAGTTTAGTCGGCAACCTGCTCCATCACCATAATCATGGCAAAGGGCTCGAGATGATTGGCCAAATGCGGTCCCCTTAATACCCTGTTGCGTATCTGCTTTTTCACTCTCCGAAACCGTTCATTTGACCCCACCTCCCCGGCCGGCGGTAACTATAGGACTTCAAACGGCCTGTTCAGAAAAAGGCATAGACATCCTTACCGGCAGAGGGTGCCAGCAAATCCGCCAATGTTATCCCGTTTTCGGGGATGAATCCAGGTGTTCGGCGGGCGTCTGAGAAAACCAATCCCGAACTTCCA
>P_1C_Sed_2_UnCtyDRAFT_1000155_pt1 | contig 21075 bp, 20 predicted proteins | sample Pon1CUnioCityCA_4_FD_10229 | JGI IMG/M metagenome (IMG submission 10229) | reverse complement strand
GGCTTCTTTTCTTCTTTTTCTTTTGTCGGCTCCTGGCTTTCCCCGGCTTGTTCTTTTGCAGTTTCGCCCGATTTGTTGTCGGCCGGCTCTTCTGTTTTGGTTTCCTCCGGGGTGTTTTCCTCCTGCGCTTGCTTTTCGGGTTCTTGCTTTTCCTGCTCCTTTTTTTCCGGCACCGGGGCCGAGGTATCAATTTTGCAGGCTACCTCCCCTACAGCAATGGATTCACCTTCCTGTGCCAGGATCTCAATGGTGCCGCTTTCCTCTGCCACCAGGGGCAGGGTAGCTTTATCGGATTCTATCTCGGCTATTTCCTGATCTTTTTCTACGTAATCCCCGTTCTCTACCAACCAGCTGGCAATTTCCACTTCGCTGATGGATTCTCCGGGGCTGGGTATTTTTACGTCAATCATGGTTTATGATTTAATGTATTTATCTTGTTTGACTTGTTTTCTGTAACTACCCACCTCACAGTCGAGGGTGCAATATTTATAATTGCGCTCGCAGGTACACTTTCTGAATACCCGGCCCAGTATTTCATTCTGTTCGGTCTGATGGAGGGAATATAGACCCACGGCAGGGCTGGCACTGGGTTGCCGGGCTAAGCCCTGCAGCTGGATGTTTAGGTTGCTGAACTCATCCCGTATGTATTTCCAGGCCCCCATGTTTTCGGGCTCTTCCTGCACCCAAAGCCAGCTGGTGGTCTGGCTGTATTTTTGTATGATCTGACGGATATATTCTTTTGGAAAGGGGTAGAGCTGTTCTATTCGTACCAGTGCAATATCACGGGCCTCAAAATGTTCCTTTCGTTCCAGCAGGTCATAGTATATTTTGCCACTGCAGAAGACTACCCGTTTCACCTGGTCAACATCTACCTGATCGTCATCGATCACCTCCAGGAATTTTTCATTGGCCAGCTGTTCCATGGCAGAAAGAGCCCGGTTGTGCCGGAGCAGGCTTTTGGGTGTGAACACGACCAGGGGAACCCGGAAGTTTCTGTGAACCTGTCTTCGCAGCACATGGTAAAAGTTGGCCGGGGTGGTACAGTTGACGATCTGCATATTGTTGTTCACGCAAAGGGTCAGGAACCTTTCCATACGGGCGCTGGAATGTTCCGGTCCCTGTCCTTCATATCCATGGGGAAGCAACAGGGTGATGCCGTTCATCAGGCCCCATTTTTCCTCGGCCGAGCTGATGTATTGATCGATGATTGCCTGGGCCATGTTGTTAAAATCGCCGAACTGAGCTTCCCATATGGTGAGCCCCTGTGGTGAGGCCAGGGCATAGCCATATTCAAAACCCATCACCCCGTATTCGGAGAGGGGAGAATTGAAGATATGGAATTCTGCTTGTTTTTCGCTCACATGCTTGAGGGGGATATACTTTTCCTCTTTATCTTCCAGGGTCAGGCTGGAGTGCCTGTGTGAGAAGGTACCGCGTTCCGAATCCTGGCCGCTGATCCTAACCGGGAAGCCTTCGTTCACAAGTGTTCCGTAGGCCAGCAGTTCGGCCATACCCCAGTCCAGCCTGTCTTGTTCGACCATTTTCTGTCTTTCGCCGATAAGCTTATCCACTTTTTTGAAGAATTTGCGATCAGGGGGCAGATGGTTGATCTGATCGGCTATAGATTTAAGCTTGTCCAGGCCTACATTGGTGTCGGTAGGTTTTTTAAAATCTTTTTCATTCTTGCGAAGAATGTGTTGCCAATCTTCCAGGAGAAACTGTTTGATATGGACCTTTTCGATCTGTTTGGCCTCCTCCAGTTTCTTATCCAGCCACTCATTGAAAGCCTTTTCTTCCTGTTTGATGGTCTCCTTTTTCACAATGCTTTCACGGGTCAGAAAATCGCTGTAAAGATCTCTTGGGTTGGGATGTTTGCTTATGGCCTTATATAGCAGGGGCTGGGTGAAGCGGGGCTCATCTCCTTCATTGTGTCCATATTTGCGATAACACAGCAGGTCAATGAACACGTCGGCATGAAATTTTTGCCGGTATTCCATGGCCAGTTGGATGGTGTAGATCATGCTTTCAACATCATCGCCGTTAACGTGGAAGATGGGTGATTTGGTAACCTTAGCCACGTCGGTGCAATACGTGCTGGAGCGGGCTTCCAGGTAGTTGGTGGTAAATCCTACCTGGTTGTTGATCACCAGGTGTATGGTACCACCGGTGCGGTAACCTGGCAGCTGTGACATCTGGATGGTTTCGTACACCACTCCCTGGGCCGCTATGGCTGCATCGCCGTGTATAAGAATGGGCGCCAGTTTATCATAATTGTGGTTGTAGGAATGGTATATCTTAGCTTTGGAGATGCCTTCCACAATGGGATCCACGGCTTCCAGATGGGAAGGGTTCGGGGCCAGGTTCAGCATGACCTCCTTGCCTGCATCGGTTTTGATCTTGTTGCCGTAACCCAGGTGATATTTGACATCTCCCAGGGCGATGCTTTCGTCGTATTGCTCACCAAGAAACTCTGCAAAAATGTCTTCTACAGGCTTCTCCAGGATGTTGGCCAATACATTGAGCCTTCCGCGGTGGGACATACCTATGATGAATTCTTCTATTCCCAGCTCGGCCCCGCGTTCAATAACCGCATCCATTGCAGGAATAAGCGATTCAGCTCCTTCCAGGGAAAATCTTTTCTGTCCGATGAATTTCTTGTGAATATAACTCTCAAAACCCACCGCGTGTTTGAGGTGGTCGTAAATATGCCTGCGTTCCTCCGGCGTATAATGGGGCGTGTTGCGGGTGGATTCCATCTTTTCCTGCAACCAGGTGGTGATCTCAGGATTTCTGATGAACATATATTCGGCCCCAATGGATCGGCAATAGGTCTGGCTCAGATGATCCAGGATGTCCCGAAGCTTTGCCACTCCTATTCCAATCCGGTTGCCTGCCTGAAACGTCTGGTCCAGGTCGGCTTCACCGAGGCCGAAGTTTTCCAGGTCAAGGGTGGGCCTGTATTGCCTCCTGCTGCGGACCGGGTTGGTCTTGGTGAAAAGATGTCCCCGCTTGCGGTAGGCATCGATCAGATTGATCACCTTGAACTCCTTGTCAAAAACTTCAGCCTCCCGGCCGGAAACAGGGTAATGTTTTTGTGCAAATTCAAATCCCTTAAAAAAATTGCGCCAGGTCTCATCCACAGAATCCGGATCCTGGAGATATTGGCTGTATATTTCTTCGATGGTATTGATGCTGGTGTTTCCCAGAAATGTAAATCGATCCATTTTGAAAGCGCTGCATTTAGAACTATAATGACAAATTTAGCCATTCAATGTTTAACAAAAAATGATTCTTTACCCGTGTAAAAGTAGGAAAACCTAGAAGTTGAACAAAATGAACAGGTCAAATGTTTCACCCGTGAAACGAAACAGATGATTGATTGTGGTTGATCTGAAGCCCTTTCAACATTAAAACAAACAACCAACATCATGAAAATTGGTATACTCAAAGAGGTTGACGGTGATAAACGGGTAGCGCTGTTGCCCGGGAATATCAAAACCCTTGTTCAGATGAATGTTGAAGTTTTAATTGAGGAATCTGCAGGCTATTCAGCCTATTTTAGTGATCAGGAATACCGTGAAGCGGGGGCAGGGGTAAAGCCAGGAAAAGAGGTGATGCAGGAAGCCGATTTGCTGATACGCATCAACCCTTTCACCAAAGAGGAACTGGCTCACATTGGCCAGGGAAAGGCGCTGCTGTCAATCTTCAACCCGCTCAACAACAAGGATTTGATGAAAGATGCAGCCAGCAAGGGTTTGACAACCATGAGCCTGGATATGATACCCCGCAGTACAAGGGCCCAGTCGATGGATGTACTTTCCTCCATGGCTACCACGGCCGGTTACAAAGCAGTGCTCGATGCTGCCAACCATTTACCCAGCTTTTTTCCCATGTTCATGACCGCTGCCGGGACCATCCGCCCGGCAAAAATTCTTATATTGGGTGCCGGTGTTGCCGGTTTGCAGGCCATCGCTACCGCCCGTCGACTGGGAGGGGTAGTGGAAGCCTTTGATGTGAGGAGTACCGTAAAAGAAGAAGTGGAAAGCCTGGGCGGTAAATTCATTGAGGTGGAAGGAGCCCGTGAAAAAGAAGACAGCGGAGGTTACGCTGTAGAACAAACCGAGGAGTTCAAGCAGAAGCAGCAACAGCTCATCCACGATCATGCCCTCAAATCGCATGTGATCATCACCACAGCCCAGATCCCCGGCAAACAGGCCCCCGTACTTTTGAGGAAAGCAACCGTCGAACAAATGAAGCCGGGGACAGTGATTGTCGACCTGGCCGCATCCTCAGGGGGCAACTGTGAATTGACCAGGAATAAAGAAAATGTCGAACGCAACGGGGTTACCATCATCGGTAAGTCCAACTACCCTTCCGAACTGCCTGCTGACGCAAGCAAGATGTTTGGCAATAACCTGATCAATTTTTTAAAGCTCGTTATTGATAAACAAGGCGATATGAAACTGAACTTTGATGACGACATCATCAAAAATGCATGCATTACCCATGATAAGCAGATAATCAACGAACGACTGAACGAATAGTCATCAATAAAACATATCAATATCTATGGAAAGTATACTGGAATTCATCTATGTGCAAAGGGAGATGGTCTTCATCGTAATTCTCTCCATCTTTCTGGGCGTTGAAGTGATCTCCAATGTTCCTGCTGTTTTGCATACCCCGTTAATGTCAGGGGCCAATGCCATTCACGGGGTGGTGATCATCGGAGCCATTATCGTAATGGGCCATGCGGAGACCACCTTGTCTTTGATCTTTGGTTTTCTGGCCGTGGTTCTTGGAACCCTCAACGTAGTTGGGGGTTTTGTTGTTACTGACCGCATGCTGGGTATGTTTAAAAAGAAACAAAAAAAATCGTAAAGTATGAATGAATTGGTCAAGATACGACAAATCATAGAGTTTACCCTGGGTGATTCTTTTCTGGAGATCACTTATATTATTGCCTCCATACTTTTTATCATAGGATTGAAGATGCTTAGCCGGCCCGACACAGCCCGGCGCGGGAACATGTGGGCAGCCGTGGGCATGGCCCTGGCCATTGTATCTACCTTATTGTTTCACCAGCAGGATGGGGAGCCCATTGGTAATGTGGGGCTCATTCTGGCAGCTATTCTTATTGGTACAGTCATCGGAACCCTGATTGCCCGCCGGGTTAAGATGACAGCTATGCCTCAGTTGGTTTCGTTTTTTAATGGGATGGGCGGGGCAGCAGCCGCGCTTATTTCTCTGATGGAGTTTCCCCATATCAGCCAGGAGTTGATCACGCGCCACGGCATGTTAAACGGCCAGGTATTGGTCATCCTGTTGGGGCTCATGATAGGAAGCGTCTCTTTTTCAGGCAGTATGATAGCCTTTGGCAAGCTGGATGGTAAGGTTGGTGATGTCCGCTCGGGTTTGCTCCGGATCCTTAATATCACCCTTTTGGTTTTCCTGCTCGCCTTCATTGTTTATATCATGAGCCTTGGCCAGGTTAGACCCGACAATATCCGCTACCTGACATACATCCTTTTTGGAGTTTCCCTGATTTACGGCATTTCTTTTGTTATGCCTATAGGCGGTGCCGATATGCCGGTGGTTATTTCACTGCTTAACTCCTTCACCGGAGTTGCTGCCGCCATGGGAGGTTTTCTGTATGATAACCAGGTGATGCTGACCGGCGGTATCCTGGTGGGTTCAGCAGGCATTATTCTGACGATGCTGATGTGTAAAGCCATGAACCGCTCCCTGAGCAACGTGATCATAGGTGCCTTTGGAGGCACAACAGCAACGGCAGGCGATGAAGCCGGGAACGTCAGGGAGATAGGAGTAACCGATGCTTCTGTACTGCTCAATTACTCCCCGAAGGTGTTGATTGTCCCCGGGTATGGTTTGGCCGTGGCACAGGCCCAGCTGCTGTGTCATGAACTGGATAAGATGCTTGAGAAAAACGGGGTGGAAGTGAAATATGCCATTCACCCGGTTGCCGGAAGAATGCCCGGCCACATGAACGTACTGCTTGCCGAGGCAGACATCCCCTATGACAAACTGCTGGAAAGTGAAGAAGCCAATGAGCAGATGGAGGATGTGGATGTTGCCGTGGTCATTGGAGCCAATGACGTGGTCAACCCGGCTGCCGAAGAGGATCCTTCAAGCCCGATTGCTGGTATGCCTATCCTCCAGGTGTATAAAGCCAAAAATGTGATCGTTATGAAACGTGGCATGGGCAAGGGATACGCAGGGATTGAAAACAACCTCTTCTTCGCAGACAATACCAGCATGCTTTTTGGCAATGCCAAGGAAAGTCTCCAGCACGTGATCAATGAAATTAAAAACATGTAAAACCCACATGCACGAACTTACACAACAAGGACATGATTAATCCATGCAGGTTCCATACGGCCAAATTATTAAATAAAAGATAACCGTATGAAAAAGCCACATAGAGCACATAGTTAATCGCTTTATGGCGGATCACTGATGGGCATTGCAGGCGATAAAGGCGGAATAATAAAAGATGGTTCTAAAAAATTGTTTATTTTTGAACAATCAATTGGACATTACAAAATCCTCCTTTATGGATCGGGAACGACTCAGGAAAGCAGCAAAATGGATCGTTCATTCCAGACACAATACCGGTTTTACCGGTGCAGGCATAAGTGTGGAAAGCGGCATTCCTCCCTTTAGAGGAGAAAACGGGCTTTGGAATACCTATGACCCGGGTGTATTGGATTTGAGCTATTTTTATGACCATCCCGAAGATGCCTGGGCAGTGATCAAGGAGATATTTTATGATTTTTTTGGAAAAGCGGAGCCGAACGCTGCCCATTTTAAGATGGCCGAGCTGGAAAAGATGGGGTTGATGGAGTGTGTGATTACACAGAATATTGACAATCTGCATCAGGAAGCAGGCAGCGAGGAGGTATACGAATTCCACGGAAACTCCAGGAATCTTGTCTGCCAGAAATGCGACAGGCGTTACCCTGCCAGCGAGGCTTTGCTTCAGGGGATTCCTCCACGGTGCAAGGTATGCANCTCCGTGTTGAAACCGGATTTTATTTTTTTCGGGGAGATGATCCCGCAGCAAGCTTATCACAAATCGGTGGAGGAGGCTAAAAACAGTGAAATATTCCTTGTGGTAGGAAGTACCGGCGAGGTGGTACCTGCATCGCTGATTCCACAGATGGCAAAGGAAAATGGGGTGCGGGTCATTGAGATTAACCCCAATATATCTTATTTTACCCATTCGGTCACCGATCTATTTCTTCAGGGGAAAGCCACAGAAGTCATGCATGCCCTTGTGGATGAGATTAAAGAGATGCAGGAAGCATCAAAAAAGTGAATCTATGGAATTTGATTTGAAGGATTCGGAGTACATCGAATTGATTAAACTGTTAAAAGCCACCAATATGGCGGAAACGGGAGCTCAAGCCAAGCAAATGGTAGAGGAAGGCCAGGTGCAGGTGAACGGACAGCCTGAATTGCGAAAGAGGGCCAAGTTAAGACGAGGAAGCATTGTTCAGGTTTTTGATACAACGATTGCTGTCACATAAATCATTATAGTATGGATTTTCAGGAATTAGCCAGGCAACGACATTCTTGTCGTTCTTATTTGAACCAGCCCGTAGAAGAAGAGAAGCTACTCCACGTATTGGAAACTGCCCGTTTGGCCCCTTCAGCCAAGAACCTCCAACCCTGGCATTTTGTCGTCATCCGGGAGGAAGACAACCTGGCCAAAATACAATCGTGTTATGCGGGGGAGTGGTTAAAGACTGCACCTCTCATCATTGTCGCCTGTGGTGACCACAAAGCCGCCTGGTATCGTGCCGATGGTAAAAACCATACCGACATCGATGTGGCCATTGCTATCGATCACCTTACCCTGGCTGCAACAGACATCGGGTTGGCTACCTGCTGGATCTGTAAGTTTGATGTTTTTAAATGTGCTAAGATCTTACAATTGCCCGAGGGGGTTGAACCTATTGCCATGATCCCCCTGGGTTACCCCGCCAGGCAGCCCCAAACAGGCCGTCACAGCCTCGAGAGAAAGAAACTGGACGATATTCTCCATAAAAAGCAGTTTTATTACAAGTATTTTAAAAGGTAAGTTCACTGGACCATGAGCGCGGCTAAAGACCGATGGTTGTCGTTAGCCGTTAAGAATGTGGTGAATGTGTTCGATCATATGCTGGTAATGGGAGCCTTTCCAGTAGATCTTTTTGCACTGGCTGCATTGATAGAAGGAATCGTAGTATTTAAGGGTGTTTTCCCGGAGCTGATCCTGCACAGAGCGCTTGCTCACAGCCACGATTTTTCCGTTGCATTCCAGACAGCGGTTGAACAGTTGTATCTGGTCTTTCAGGTCGAATCGCCGGATGACTTCCCTAACCTGCTGTTGTGGCTGATCGGAGCGTAGCCAGTAGCCGTGTTGAACAGCGCTATGTTTGAGCAGGCCTATGTCGCGGGTCAGAATAATCCTGTTTTGCTGCCTGGAAAGATGCACAATTTGATGATCTTCGTATTCATTATCATAGAGAGTGTCGAACCCACAAAGGCGAAGGTATCGGGAAAGCTTGCCCAGGTGTACATCGAGGATGAACCGGGTTTGTCTTAAAGGCCTCCCGCTCAGGCGCGAGAGGCTGGCAATGTCGAGTGTCTCAAATTTTGGATATACCGAGATTCTGTCGCCATTGTTGACCCGGCAATCAAAATCAACCGATGCTCCGTTGATCAGGATCAGATCGACTTCACTATGTGGTATACCAAAAGACTCAATCACGTCTTTAACCGAGGGGCGATTGAAAAAATGGAAGGGTACGTCTTTCTTAACCTGATGAAAAGGCAAAAAGTCATTCAGTTCTTCATAGAATCGGAGGAAGGCCGTTTTTTGAGGCATACTGTCTGAATATTTTCTGTACGAACAATTGACCCGGCCCGGAAAGGCATCTGCATAGCATTCATTTATTTGCTTGCCGGTTGTTGCAAGTATGTTAAATAACAACCCTTCAAGGCGGATTTTTTGACACGTATCATTTCTCAAATTTAATGAATATAGGTACTTTTGCATAAAAAATCAACTACCCTATGAAGCCTACACATATTGAACATATTGGGATCGCTGTAAAAAGCCTGGATGAGTCCATTCGCTTTTATGAAGAAGTGTTGGGATTGCAGTGCTATAACATTGAAGAGGTCAAGGATCAAAAAGTACGAACCGCCTTTTTCCAGGTAGGGGACACCAAGATCGAACTGCTCGAATCCACTGATGAGGACGGACCCATCGGCAAATTCATCGAGAAGAAAGGAGAAGGGATTCACCACATAGCCTATGCAGTGGAAAATATTGAAGAGAAGCTAAAGACTGCCGGGGAGAAGGGCATACGCCTGATCGACGAGCAACCCAGGAAAGGGGCGGAAGGCCTGGATATTGCCTTTCTCCATCCCAAATCCACCCATGGAGTGTTAACAGAACTTTGCGAGGATAAAACCCAAAACAGATTAAATTCTTAACATCTAAGATGAGTAAACAAGACAAAATAAAAAAACTGATTGATTCCAGAGCTGAAGCCAAGATGGGCGGAGGCGAGAAGCGGATCAAATCACAGCACGACAAGGGGAAACTTACTGCCCGGGAGCGACTTGAAATCCTGTTGGATGAAGGCAGCTTCGAAGAGTTTGATATGTTTGTAACCCATCGCTCCACCAATTTTGATATGGACAAGAAAAAGATCCTGGGGGATGGGGTTGTTACCGGTACCGGCACGATTGACGGGCGGGTGGTGTATGTTTTCTCGCAGGATTTTACCGTTTTTGGCGGATCCCTTTCCGAGACTTTTGCACAGAAGATTTGTAAGGTGATGGATATGGCCATGAAGGTAGGAGCCCCTGTTATTGGCATCAACGACAGTGGTGGAGCCCGCATTCAGGAAGGTGTTACTTCCCTGGCCGGCTACGCGGAAATTTTTGAGCGGAACATTTTGGCCTCCGGTGTGATACCGCAGATTTCTGCCGTATTTGGCCCCTGCGCGGGTGGAGCGGTTTATTCTCCCGCTCTTACTGATTTTATTATGATGACCGAGGAGAGCAGCTATATGTTCGTAACCGGTCCGAAAGTTGTGAAAACCGTCACCGGAGAGGAGATCTCCATTGCTGATCTGGGTGGGGCCGACGTGCATGCCTCCAAGTCGGGTGTTTCCCATTTCAAGGTGGAAGATGAAGAAGAAGGGTTGCTGTTGCTCAGAAAGCTGTTGAGCTATCTTCCGGCCAACAACCTGGAAGAGGCACCTGTGACCGAGTGCGATGATCCCATCGACCGGCTGGAAGACAGCCTCAATGAGATCATCCCTGAGAATCCCAATGAGCCCTATGATGTAAAAGAGATCATCCACAGCCTGGTGGATTACGGCGAGTTTCTTGAGATACACCGTCATTATGCAAAGAATATAGTGATCGGTTTTGCCAAGTTCGATGGCATGCCGGTAGGTATGGTGGCCAACCAGCCCAATTACCTGGCGGGTGTTCTGGATATTGACGCTTCCCGCAAAGCGGCCCGTTTTGTGCGGTTCTGTGATGCTTTTAACATCCCCCTCGTGACACTGGTGGATGTGCCCGGCTTCCTGCCTGGCAGCAACCAGGAATATGGGGGTATCATCACCCATGGGGCTAAGCTGATGTTTGCCTATGGGGAGGCTACTGTGCCCAAAGTAACCATCACCCTGAGAAAATCATACGGTGGGGCTCATGATGTGATGAGCAGCAAGCAGTTGAGAGGCGATATTAATTATGCATGGCCTACCGCCGAGATTGCTGTCATGGGAGCCAAGGGTGCTGTAGAGGTGCTCTATGGTAAAGAGCTCAAGCAGATCGAGGATGAGGAGGAACGCGCCAAATTCATCCAGGAGAAGGAAGAAGAATACCGCGAATACTTTGCCAATCCTTATCAGGCAGCCAGTCTTGGCTATATCGACGACATCATTGAACCCAGAAATTCAAGATTCCGTATCACAAGGGCTCTTCAGACACTGGGTACCAAGAAAGATATCAACCCGGCTAAGAAACATTCCAACTTGCCATTATAACCGGAAAGGAGACTGACTATGATCTGGTGGATTAACGACATCACTTTTGATATTTCGCAGATTTACGGCCAGGGGGTGACCATTGCCATTATCGGTTATATAATCGTTTTTCTGGCTCTGGTGCTCTCCTTTCTGCTCTTTTCCAATGTGCCGAAAATAATATACTATAAGACACACCGGGAGCTGAGAAGAAAAAGGAGAGAGCAAAAGCAACAGGGCAGTGAAGACATTCATATGCCTGCCGAAGTCACTGCTGCCATTGCTACTGCTTTGTATCTGCATTACAACGAGATTCATGACCCCGAGAGCAACATTATTACCATTGAACGTGTCAGAAAACGCTATTCGCCCTGGAGTTCAAAGATTTATGGATTACGAAAATGGCCACACAAATCATTTTAATATCTGAGCAACCATGAAAAAATTTAAATTCAAGATAAGAGGCAATTCATACGACGTTGATATTAAGGATATAGAGGATAATATAGCCCAGATTGAGGTCAATGGAACCCTTTACGAGGTGGAAGTGGAGCAGAAAGAGACGGCACGTTCCAAAACACCCAAGTTGGTACGTTCACAGGTGCAGACCAGGCGCAGCGACAGCAAGATTAAGAAGAGCGTTAGCAGCCGTGCCACTTCCGTAAAGGCACCTCTGCCGGGAAATATCTTCAAGATATTGGTTAAAGAGGGAGATGAAGTTAAGAAAGGCGACAAGATTATGATCATGGAAGCCATGAAGATGGAAAACAGTGTGCTGGCGGAAAAGGATGGAAAGGTCCGTTCCATCAAAGTAAAAGAGGGAGATACTGTTCTTCAAAATGACGTTTTGGCTGAAATCGAATAACTCATCTTAAATCTAACCCATCTAACATGAAGAAAATAAGTACGATCTTAACATACGCCTTCTTTATTTTGATTCTTTTCTCCCAGTCGCTGTTGGCCCAGGAGGAATCACGGTCGCAGCTGACCCAGGGTAAATGGATGAACCGGTTTGAAGGCTATAAGATTAGTAAGGACAGCGATGATACCAGAAGCCGCTACAAAGGCATCCTTTTTAACGAGGATGGCACCTGCTACCTGGATTCCACCAAGATGAAGTTCTATGGCACCTGGGAGATGACCGGCGGGAACAGTTTTGTGGTTGATTTCAACGACGAATCGCTGGCTGATCGGGAGGGATATCTTAAAAGCAAAGATCGCCTGGTTTTTGGACAGCAGGAATTTAAGCACTATTCCAGGCCTATGGCCGGTTTGTTGAGTTTTTACGAGTACACAGGCTTTGGAAACGTCACTGGCGGACATTTGATCATGGTGGCCGTAGGTTTGTTTTTTATATTCCTGGCCATCCGCTTCGAATATGAACCCCTTCTGCTTGTCCCTATTGGAGTAGGTATTATCATTGGGAATATTCCGTTTTTCCAGGCCGAAGGCTTTAACCTGCAACTGGGTCTTTACCAGGAAGGGAGTGTGCTTAACTACTTGTATTTTGGTGTACGCCAGGGGATTTATCCGCCTCTGATTTTTCTGGGTATTGGGGCAATGACCGATTTTAGCTCCCTGATATCCAACCCTCGGCTGATGCTCCTGGGAGCAGCGGCTCAGATTGGTATCTTCCTGACCTTCCTGGGAGCTTTGGCTCTGGGATACACACCGGCCGAGGCCGGAGCCATTGGCATTATCGGGGGCGCTGACGGCCCCACCGCCATTTTCCTCTCCTCGAAGCTGGCACCCCATCTGATCGGGCCCATTGCCATTGCGGCATACTCCTATATGGCCCTGGTGCCGGTCATTCAGCCACCCTTTATGCGCCTGCTCACCAGCAAACGCGAACGGAAGATCGTGATGAAGTCGCCCCGCTCGGTATCTAAGCTGGAGAAGATCCTTTTTCCCATCATCGGCCTTTTGCTGACTGCCTACATTTCACCAAGCGCCCTGCCCTTGTTGGGAATGCTGTTCTTTGGCAACATCCTGAAGGAATCGGGCGTTACCCGGAGGCTGGCAGAGACAGCAAGAAACTCGCTGATTGACATCGTTACTATCCTGTTGGGGTTAACGGTGGGAGCTTCTACCCAGGCCGATGTCTTTTTGACGCCTAAGTCTTTGATGATTTTTGGCCTCGGCGCCCTCTCCTTTATGATCGCTACCATAGGCGGACTGCTTTTTGCTAAAGCTATGAACCTTTTCCTGAAAGGGGATAATAAGATCAACCCGCTGATCGGTGCTTCCGGCGTATCCGCCGTGCCCGACAGTGCCCGTGTGGTTCAGCATGAGGGCCTGCTGGCTAATCCCAATAACCACCTGCTGATGCATGCCATGGCACCCAATGTGTCGGGTGTGATCGGCTCTGCTGTAGCTGCTGGTATTCTCATCAGCTTCCTGATGTAGATCATCAAACATCCTGTATAATCTACCCTAAAACTCCGGGTGAACTGTGTTCGCCCGGAGTTTTTTTGGGTTCCTCTATGTATACCGGCTGCTTGTCAATGATGTTGTCTTTTACCTGTAAATTGTCGAACATCCTGCTGGTTTAAGAGTAAGAAAGAGAAGAAATGACTTGAAAATGAGTCTTTCATTGAGCCCCGGCAAAAAATCCGCGTTTTTGTGCCAACCTTTTGGACTGGATCACGTATTTTGATAAACGGAGGGGGGCGTTTGATTAGCTAGCTAAATGATCGCATGAAAAAACTGGTTTTCATATTTGCCTTATTATTTGTGGGAAAGCTGGGATTATCCCAGGATCCCCACTTTACCCAGTTTTATGCATCCCCCCTTTACCTGGCACCCTCTTTTGCCGGCAGTACAAAAGGAAAACGTATTGTCACCAACTACCGCAACCAATGGCCTGCCCTGCAGAAAGCCTTTGTGACATATTCCTTCTCTTATGATCATTATCTGCCTTCGCTCAACAGCGGGCTGGGTGCTATCTTTCTGAGGGAACAGGCAGGCAACGGCAATCTTTCGATGACCAACGTGGGCCTGGTCTACTCTTACCACATTAAGCTCAATCATGAATGGCGGGTTATTCCGGGCTTTCATATCATGTACACTCAGCACGGCCTCGATTTTAATCGGCTAACTTTTGGCGATCAGCTTATCAACGGACAAAGCACCACTTCGGAAAATGCCGATGCCTACAGCGATCATGTAAAAGATGTGGATGCAACCGCTTCGGCCCTTTTCTATTCCAGCAATCTTTGGTTGGGATTAACGGCCGATCACCTGCTGCAGCCCAATGAGTCGCTCTCTGGCGAAGAGAGCCTTGTTTCTATGAGATTCTCTCTCTTCGGAGGGATGAAGATCCCTATTAATAAACGGTATAACCGCAGTTCCCAGGAGGAACTCTTCCCTGCATTCCATTTTATGAGCCAGGGCAAAAACACCCAGATGAACCTGGGTTTATACTGGCACTACAATCCCTTTATGATGGGAGTGTGGTACCGGGGCATTCCCCTGGTGAAAAATATCCCCAGCAACGATGCTTTTGCCCTGTTGGTGGGCTACCAGATCGACCAGTTTACCGTCGGGTATAGCTATGATGTGACCGTCTCGCATCTGGCCGGCCTGACACAGGGCGCCCATGAGATATCCCTTACCTTTAATTTTGGCCAGCATAAAACACCCAGGGAGAAGTGGATTCCCACACCTTGTCCGGGCTTGAACCAAAATTTTTAACATTCTTTCACAAAAATTTGTGAGGATCACTTTTGTAAACTCCCATATTGAGTTATATTTGCCTGTGGTATAAAAAAAACAAACGGATGAGAAAAGTAAATTTAATCATTAACATTGTCTTAATTATTGCAGTGGCCCTTCTGTTCGTCTTTCAGTTTACTTCGGCAGGAGAAGGTATGACACAGAAAGACGATAAAAAAGGAAGTGCGCAAAAGGCCGCGGACAGCATTAGCATTAAGGGGAATCTTCGGGTCGCCTACGTCAATATTGACACCTTGCTTGCCGGATATCAAATGTATCAGGATAAACGGGATGACTTTGTTGAGCAGCAAACCAGCTCGCAGGCTGAATTGCAAAGCCGCTCGCAGGAACTGCAGCAAAGGGTTCAGGATCTGCGGGAGAAATTGAGTAAAGGAATGATCACCCGCGCCAAGGCTCAGATGTTACAAAAAGACCTGGGAGAAAAAGAGCAACAACTCTATCAGCTCCGCGATCAGATGAGTTCCGAGCTGGCCGAAAAAGAACAGGTCATTTACCGCCAGGTTTTGAACAGCGTGATGGAATACCTGGAAGAGTATGCCGACAACAATGATTTTCACTATATCCTCAGCTATTCATTCGGAGGTCCTATTCTTTATACCAACAACAAGCTGAATGTGACCTCAGAGGTGATGGAAGGATTGAATGAACAATACCAAGAGACTCAGAGCAACTAAGATACACCGGATTTTTAATTCAGAAAGGGGATCCCTCGGCGGCATCCCCTTTTTTTTATGTAGCGTACTCTCTGAAACCTTATTTTCGTATTCCGGAATTTATCCGACCCAATGGATCTGAGTAAGGGAACGGATCCATTTTAGAGAGATTTTTACAATGCACAAAAGTGAGGAATGCAGTGAGTGAACGATTGGATATCTATAAAAACCGGGTACGTCTTACAGCCATACAACGAATCTTTTTCGCGCATCACATGGGATGCATGGCATTCATGTTGTATTCTCCTCTTGTGATGTAGGTGTTTCCTCTGCCCGAGTTGGTTTTGGCCTGAATGATGATCTTCTTATTGTCGATTTGATAACCAGGGGCCAGTTTAAATTGTAACTGGCTGTAACCTTCATTGGCGGGGATGGATTTTTTGATTTGCCGCCCGTTTACTTCTATGATCTGGTTGTATTCTACATTTGGATTCTTATTCGACAGGTTGAAGCGGAGGATGACCTTGTTTTCGTCGAATTTCTCTATTTTTTTGAATTGAATGGTGGGATACCCCTTTACCAGGGTTCCGCTGGTAGTATATTCCTTCAGGCCCTCAACGGGTTTTCCCTTCTTGTATGGTACTTCTGCTTTTAGCGTACCGTCGCGGTAATAAAATTTTCTTACACCGTCTATCTTGCTGTCTTTAAAAGTGGAGACACGATAAACCTCACCCGATTCATAATACCAGACGGTCTTGGTCTTTTCTCCCATGTTATAATATACCCTGGAATGAAGCTTACCGCTCTTGTAATAGTTTTTGGCGATGCCGTGTATCGCATCATCTTTGACAGGGATCTCCGACATGAGGGCACCGTTGTCATAATAGTTTTTTTTGATGGAATTGTTTTGTTGTGCTTCTTTACCGGTATTTTCTTTTTGAGCATCGGATTGAGGGGTTTGTTGCTGGCAGGAACCGAGAAACAATGCGAAGAGGAGGATAAAAAGTATTTTCATGATTCTTGGAGTTTTGAACAAATTTAGTGAAATTCACGCAAAAGTTTATCATTTTTTCGGGATTTAATATTGAGTTGGAGGGAATTATGAGGAGGATCCTTTTTATAAATCCCGCAGGGAGGTTTACGGAGGTGTGGGTTGCAACCTTGCGACCGTTGGCTTTTTAGGTCGGGAATGGACCTTCCCTTTAAACAATCCTGGTATAAATGAGTCAAAAAATAGTTTTCATCTCAAAACCCATGATATCATGAGCAGTCATTTTTCAGTTAGTCAGGAATATGCCGTGCAGATGGATCAGCAGGATCCCCTTGCAGGATTCAGGGATCATTTTTATATTCCACGCGATACGATTTATGTGGATGGTAATTCCTTAGGGTTGCTTTCTAAAGAAGCCGAATATTCGCTGCGGCGGGTGTTGAATGAATGGCGTGATTTGGGCATTAAGGGCTGGCTGAAAGGCAAGCAGCCGTGGTTTTATTTTGCTGAAAAGTGCGGAGAGGAAGCCGCCAACCTGGTCGGAGCTTTCCCGGATGAGTTGATCATGACGGGTACCACCACCATCAATATACACTCCCTGATCAGTACTTTTTACCAGCCTTCCGGAAGCCGCACAAAAATTTTAGCCGATCGGCTGAATTTTCCCTCCGATATCTATGCCTTAAAAGGGCAGATAAGCATGAAAGGACTGGATCCTTCGCAGGCGCTTGTTCTGGTGGACTCTTCCGACGGCTTCAATTTGGATGAGCAGGATATTGTCAGGCATATGAGCGAGGACGTTGCTGTTGCCCTGTTGCCGAGTGTTTTGTATCGCAGCGGGCAGCTTCTGGATATGGAATATCTCACACGTGAGGCTCACAAACGGGGTATTGTCATTGGTTTTGACTGCAGTCATTCGGCGGGAGTCGTTCCCCATAAGTTTTCGGAATGGGGTGTGGACTTCGCGGTATTTTGCAGTTATAAGTACCTGAACGGAGGCCCGGGGGCCAGTGCTTTTCTTTACCTGAACAGGCGCCATCACCACAAGGAGCCTGTTCTTACCGGTTGGTTTGGAAACAGAAAGGAGACCCAGTTTGATATGCAACTGGATTTTGATCCGGCCCGAAATGCAGGGGGCTGGCAGATATCATCACCTGGAATCCTGGGCAGCAGCCCTGTTGAAGGCAGTCTTCAACTGATCAATGAGGCCGGCATTGATGCCATTCGAGAAAAATCCATGAAGATGACATCCTACCTGGTCGATTTGATTGATCACAGACTGACCGATGACCCCTACCTGTTTGCGATTATCTCTCCCAGGGATGGCGGCCTTAGAAGTGGTCATATAGCCATTACCCGGGATAAAGAGGCACTGCGAATTAATGAAGCCCTGAAGCACAGAGGTGTGGTGCCCGATTTCAGACCCCCGGATCTGATCCGTATAGCACCTTCCCCCCTTTACAATACCTATGAGGAGATCTGGCAGGTAGTGGAATATCTGCGGGAGATTATTGATGGCAAAGAGTACGAACAATTCTCCACCGATCGTGAGGCGGTTTCTTGAAGAAATGCGTGAATGCGTGAATGCGTGAATGATTGGATAGAAGAACAGAAAGTTTCTTAGGTTCTACGTTCTCTTGCTGCAGTCCAATATCGAGCATTTTTAGTTAGCAGAATAACCGAAATACATTTAAGGTTTTCATGAAACCGTTTAATGACGATATCTTTCAAACTTTTCTCCTATTTTTTCATTCTCTGCCGTCAAAACGCCGTATAGACTGGCGGTTATTCAAGCATTTACGCATTTACGCATTTACGCATTTTTTTCATTCACGCATTCAATCATTTCTTCCCTCTTCCCTAGGAGATCTCGATCGAGCGATGCATCATCTCTTTCTTCTTGGGTACTGTGATCAGGAGCATGCCGTTTTCGTATTGCGCTGAGATGTTTTCCTGGTCTACTTTGTTCGAAAGCCTGAAGGAACGAGAGAAGGTATTGAATCCAAACTCTTTCATCAGATAGCCGGAAGCTTGATCGTCTTTCTCTTGCTTGTCCAGGGAAATGACCAGGCGGTTCTCATCAAGTTCGATATTAAAATCGGATTTGGTATATCCCGGAACAGCCATCTCAATGCGAAAATCCTTTTCATTTTCCACAATGTTGGCCGGGGGGTTGGCAAAATACTGATTGCAGTCGGCTTCTTCGTTAAAGAAGCGGTTGAACAAACGGGAAATGTTTTCGCTGTTGTATTCCCTTGTTCTTGTCGGACGGTAAGTGCTTAATCGTGTCATAGCAGTTGTTGTTTTAGTAATTTTAAATAAGATTAAATTAATTTCATCGTGTTCGATATCGTAGGATCAATTCCTGTGCCAGGATGTTTTTAAGCCTTCCTGGCAGCTTGTTTCATTGCGCTGGTGTCAAGTTGTCCTGTTTCGTAGCTTGTTTAGTGTCAAATTGTCATTCCGCTGCAATCGAAGAATGTGGAATCTTCTTGTTAGTTTTGCGCAAAAAGCCTTATGCGCATCGATATCTTGACCGGTCTGCCGGAACTGTTCCGGGGGCCTCTGGATCAGTCCATCATCAAACGGGGACAGGAAAAAGGCATTGTGGAGATTCACATCCATAACCTGAGGGATTATACCAAAGACAAACACCGCAGCATTGATGACTACGCTTTTGGAGGAGGGGCTGGAATGGTCATGTCCGTCGAGCCGATCGACCGCGCCATAAGCAAGCTCACCAGCGAACGCGGTTATGATGAGATCATCTATACTGCCCCGGAAGGCGAACCGTATACCCAGAAGACAGCCAATACCCTTTCTACCTTTGGCAACATCATTATTCTCTGCGGACATTATAAGGGCGTGGATCAAAGGGTGAGGGATCATCTTATTACCCGGGAGGTATCGATTGGCGATTATGTGATGACCGGGGGGGAACTGGCTGCCGCGGTTATTGTGGATACCGTTGTACGCTTGCTGCCGGGAGTGATTAATGATGAGACATCCGCCCTGACCGATTCCTTCCAGGATGATCTGCTGGCCCCGCCTGTCTATACCCGGCCGGCCGATTATAAGGGATGGAAAGTACCGGATGTTCTTCTCTCTGGCAATTTCCCGGAAATAGAAAAATGGCGCGAAGAGCAAGCCCTTAATCGAACCCGCAAATACCGGCCGGATCTTTTGGATGAGCAGGGAGAAGATAGCGACAAATGAAAATCCATCGCAGGGATTGATGAAACTTATGGGAGGTGTTTGACGTAAAGGCTTTTCGTATACCCTTTTAAAACAAGGGGGATATATATACAGCCCCGGGGATACCGAAAGAGCCTTTGCTTATATGCATGCTATGTACAGACATCCATTAACTTACTGTGGGAGATGACTCAGAACATTCTGGTGGTAGATGATTCCGGGGAAATTGACAGACAGGTCAAGCCATATGCCAATACATTCAATGGTTCATGGACTCTGCATAGTGCCGGCGAGAGAGACATCTTCTATAAAGCCCTGGAGGTAAATGCCGATTGTATCCTGATTGATGCATCCTCCCACGAAGGGAACGTATGGGATGCTATCCGCTCGCTTCGGGAGCAAAGACAGACACAATCCATCCCGGTTATCATTCTCTTTGACGGAAAGGAGCCTGAGACCATCCTGCCTTACACGGAACTGGAGCATACCGATTTTTTATTCAAGCCCTTTAACATGAAGGAGCTGGTTATCCGCCTGGAAGCCCTTCGCAATAGACGTGCATACCTGGAATCTCTGTGCCGTGAAAATGAGAGACTGAATGATCTGACCCGGGTTGCCGATAACACAGCCAGCGCCCTGGTGGTGTTTTACCCGGACGGGAAAATTGAATGGTCCAACAAGGGATTCGAGATGATTTATGGCTCCCCTTTAACCGATTACCTTAATCATTTTGAGCACGAGATATTCTCGCCAACCAGTCAGCGGCTGCGTATGATTGCCGATCAATTTGATCAGGGGGAGAAGGTCTTTACGCTCGAACATGAGATCCAAACAACGGGGGGAAAGAAAAAATGGGTTCAGACGACCGTTACTCCTCTGCTGGATGATGCAGGGAAGCTCAACAAGATGGTGGCAGTAGAATCGGATATCACTCAATTAAGAGAGGAAAAGACAAAATCCGATCAGCTGTTGCTCAATATCTTACCTTTTGAGATAGCGGAGCAGCTTAAGAAGAAAGGCACCGCCAAATCTAAAAAGTATAAGACCGTTACAGTGATGTTTGCCGATTTTGCCAATTTCACAGGGATGACCAAAGTGATGACGGTCGATGAGTTGATCGATGAGCTGAACCTGTATGTACGTAATTTTGATGAGATCATTGGCAGGCATTACATCGAGAAGATTAAGACCATTGGGGATGCATATATGTGTGCCGGCGGCCTGCCCCTGAAGAATAAGAGCAATCCTTTGGATGTGACCCTGGCCAGCCTGGAGATTCAAAAATTTGTATCGGAGATGGCCAAACGCAATCAAAACCAGAATAAGCGCATTTGGCAACTCCGTATGGGAATTCATACGGGAGAAGTAATGGCGGGTGTGATTGGCAGCAAGCGGTTTGCATACGATATCTGGGGAAGTACGGTCAACATTGCCAGCAAGATGGAAG
>P_1C_Sed_2_UnCtyDRAFT_1000154_pt1 | contig 21092 bp, 19 predicted proteins | sample Pon1CUnioCityCA_4_FD_10229 | JGI IMG/M metagenome (IMG submission 10229) | reverse complement strand
CGATCGAGCAGTGCAATCTGCTGACCCTGTTCAATAGTTCCCTGTTCCACACGTCCGATTGCAATACGTCCAACATAGTCGCTCCAATCCATACTGCTCACCAACATTTTAAAAGGAGCATCCATAATCTGTTCAGGAGCAGGAATAGTTTCAATAATCTGATCAAAAAGCGGACTTAAATCGTCGTTGTCATCTTCCAACTCATCTTTTGCAATGCCATTAATACCTTCAGCATAAATGATAGGGAAATCGAGCTGTTCATTGGTAGCATCGAGCATCACAAAGAGATCAAAAATCTCATTCAATACCTCATCCGGACGTGCATCTTTGCGATCAATCTTATTGATAACAACGATAGGTTCGTATCCCAGTTGCAATGATTTGCGGAGTACAAACTTAGTTTGAGGCAGTGGCCCTTCGGCAGCATCCACCAAAATAATAACCCCATTTACCATTTTGAGAATTCGCTCGACCTCTCCGCCAAAATCGGCGTGGCCGGGTGTATCCACAATATTGATCTTGGTATCCCCCCACTTTACAGCAGTATTTTTGGAACTGATGGTAATTCCTTTCTCTTTTTCCAGATCACCGGAATCCATCACACGTTCGGCCACTTCCTCATGCTCGTGAAACGTTCCGCTCTGCTTCAACATTTCGTCCACCAGTGTGGTTTTGCCGTGGTCAACGTGAGCAATAATCGCAATATTTCTAATATCCTTGTACATAAACTGTGTTGATTAAAATCGGATTGAACTCTCCTCTGTAACAAATACACTACAGCATCATTTTTAATTTATTTTAGAATGACGCAGAAGTGCATATTGATGAGCCTGACAATCCTATAAAATTTAGCCAGCAAAGATACGGCTTTATTTTCCCAATTCCTTATCGCAAAATCTTATTATTTGTAATTATTAGAACGTTCTAGAGGTTGACTGCCAACTACCCCTAACCTACATTATGCCTTAGTAATCAACCAATGTTATTAGATATAGAGTAATGCGAAACAAGCAGATAATTGCATCATGCGTAATATTTAGCCTTACCATACTGGCAGTCCCCCTTTGGTTGATCTCATATCCCGAAACGACCTTTCGGCACAATCTGAATCCCTGGCTTATCAGCAGCAGTCAGCTGGCAGGTATTCTTGGCTTTATGCTATACAGTTTTTCTCTCGTACTTTCTACCCGACTTCGATGGATTGAAAACCTGTTTGGCGGCTTAGACAAAGTCTATCAAATGCATCATACCATCGGAAAAATAGCATTTTTCCTTATTCTCTATCATCCTATAGCCTTGGCAGCCCGATGGATTCCACAGGATATCGGCAGAGCAATAGAATTCGTACTCCCTACTCACCGCCGGTTGGCAATCAACCTTGGAAGCTGGGCCTTATTGGGATTTATCTTGCTAATGTTGGTTACCTTGGTCATTAAAATTTCCTACGACAAATGGAAGCTAACCCACAAACTTACAGGCATCGTTTTTCTACTAATCATCCCCCACTTTTTTTTATTGGATGAATTAGTAAATTCGAATATACCGCTTGCCATTTATTTGGGATTCTTCTCCCTTCTCGGAGTTATCAGCTTTTTATACAAATCTGTTTTCTTTGATTGGATTACCGATAAAAAGTCTTACACCGTAAAAAAGGTAAACAAGCTCAACAAAAAGGTTATAGAGGTTACCCTGTCACCTGACTCAGAAAACCTTTTATTTACTCCAGGACAATTTTGTTTTTTCAGCTACCGGTATCCCTCTATCAGCAAAGAAGCACATCCTTTCACTATCTGCAGTACTACTTCCGAAAAAGACATAACTATTGTTGTTAAAGCCTTGGGAGATTATACCAACCATCTTTTCAAAACTCTCAAGCCCGGTGCCAAAGCAAAAATTGAGGGCCCTTATGGTCGGTTTGATTATAATGATTCGAACCAGCCACAGCTCTGGATTGCCGGTGGTGTAGGAATTGCTCCATTTATCAGCTGGGCTAATGATCTACTTGAGGAACCAAATTTATCCAACTTTGAGGCAGAACTATATTACTGTGTCAATAGCAGAGAAGAAGCCATCTATATTAAAAAGTTTAAAAAACTTGAAAACAAGCTGCCAGGCTTCTCATTCCACTTAACTTGTGCTGATCGGGAAGGGTTTTTATCAGCCAATGAAATTAACGACGTCAAAGGAAGAGAAATCTTTATCTGTGGTCCCAAAGAAATGAGGCAATCGCTATTAAAGGAATTCCAAGAACTGCAGATACCTGGTAAAAGCATACATTTTGAGGATTTTGACTTCAGCTGATTTTTTATTGGTTCCCAAAAGCTCAATTTTAGCATCACTGATATTGAACAGTTACCTTATTAAACATTGTTATTAAAAATCGAAACTATTGATTTGATACTAATATGGATTTAAAAATTGACAACCAGCGCTTTATTGTTTGCGGTGCTAGCAGTGGATTTGGACGTGCTATCGCAGAACTTTTATTGGATGAGGGAGCAAGCGTTATTGCCGTTGCCCGTCGTGAAAAAAAACTTAGTGAGCTGAAAGAATCGTACAACTCTCAAGTTGATGTCGTCGCTGGTGACTTAACCGATGATGCTACCCATAACGAAATTGAAGCTGCAATTGGTAATAATCAGCTTCATGGCGTTGTCATTAACGCCGGTGGTCCGCCAGCCCTAAGTCCGCTCGAAACGGCCATCTATGATTGGGATGAAGCCTATGAAAATGTTATGCGCTGGAAGATTGAACTGGTGCTGCGATTAGTTTCTTATTTTACCTCAAAAGAATATGGACGCATTCTATTTGTGGAAAGCCAATCTGTAAAACAACCTATTCCCTCATTAGTGCTCAGTAATTCGTTCCGCGCCGGCATGGTTGGTTTTGCCAAGTCGTTGTCACAAGAAGTTGCCAAGCAAGGTGTTACAGTGAATGTTCTCGCGCCGGGATCACACGATACGCCGGCCATTAAACGTGTTATAAAGAAAGCTGCAGATGAGTCTGACAAATCAATGGAGGAAGTCCGTAAAGAAATGGAAGCTTCGATCCCGGTTGGTCGCTTTGGAAAAGGCAAAGAAATTGCATCTCTGGCAGGTTGGATTTTGTCTCCTCATGCATCTTATGTTACGGGACAAACCATCAGCCACGATGGGGGGAACATTCAAGGTTTATTTGGTTAAGCGAAATAGACAGAAGCCAGAAGTAATATAACAGAGGGCGAACGGTAGAGGATTGCCCCAAAAATTTGATTTAACATTATTCGTCTGGTCAAATTCTCAATTCCTAAATCTTAACTCCAATGTGGTATCAAACACAGATTACACTTTCGGCAAAATCACGGGGATTTCACATCATCACCGATGAAGTGTTAGAGAAAATTCCTGAAATTGCGAATATAAGCAAAGGCATTGCTCACATCTTCATTCAACACACCAGCGCCAGTCTCACCATCAACGAAAATGCTGACCCGTCAGTACGGCGTGACTTTGCCACACATTTTAAACGGATGGTTCCCGAAGATACGTCACTCTATGAACACACGCTCGAAGGACCTGACGATATGACTTCGCATATCAAGAGTTCGCTTTTGGGACATTTGGTTTCCATTCCTATAACGAACGGAAACTTAAATTTAGGTACCTGGCAAGGGATTTATCTTTGTGAGCATAGAAACAATGGAGGCAACCGAAGACTGGTAGTGACATTACACGGGGAATAACAAGTCAACCAAATATCTATCCTAAAAGCCCCAATAAAAAAGCTTTGCTGAGCAGGCAATAATCAGACCTGCTCAACAAAGCTCTATTACATTTGAGCGGAGAGGGAGGGATTCGAACCCTCGATACCCCGTATGGGGGTATACTCCCTTAGCAGGGGAGCGCTTTCGACCACTCAGCCACCTCTCCAATAAAGAGTCGCAAATATAAGTGAGATTGTTATCGTTTTCAATTATAAGTTCGGAATAATTTTAATTGCTACCTCTGATTAAAAAGCTACAAAAAATCCAAAATAAAATGGTCGTAAATAATAAAAAATCATGTTAGAGGATTTTGCAAAAACCACCATCTCATCCTGAATTTAGTTCATGATCTCTGGTCACTATCTCAAATATAAAATTTAGATTCTGAAACAAATTCAGAATGATATATTAAATCAGTTTTGCAAAGTCCTCTAAAAGATATGACCAGATTACGTGATTATCTTACCAAGAATTACCTACAAAAGCTTAGCTAAACTATTCTATTATTCATCTAAAATATAAATCTGAGCAAGGTTACGTCCCTCCTGGGCATAATCCAATCCATATCCCAGTACAAAAAGCGTGGGAATTTGAAATCCAACATAGTCGAGCTGAACGTCATGGTGCGTTGCCTCTGTCTTGTGCAAAAGCGTTACCGTGGCTATAGACTCGGGATTCTTTTTCTGTAATTTATCCACCAAATAATTCATCGAGAGCCCGGTATCCACGATATCTTCTACCAAAATCACATGTCGGTCTTCAATATCAGCATCAATATCCTTAAGGTCGGTTACTTCTCCCGATGATACTTTTTCATCTCCATAGCTGCTGAGCTTTAAAAAATCTACTTCACAGGGAATATCAACCTGACGCATCAGATCCGATAGGAAAATATATGCACCATTTAGGACGCCAATAAAAATGGGATTCTTTCCCTTATATTTGGAAGATAATTCATCACCCAATTCGGCTACTCGTTGCTCAAGCTCTTTTTCAGTAAGATATATACTAAATGTTTCACCGTTACAACTAACGGTCTCGGGAGTGTATAATGACATGTAATGATATTATTACTTAGTTCTAAGGTACCATTTCGTTTCGGAATTGCACTTAACCTGTTCCGAAATAGTGCCCTGGGATGACTGATTTTTAATTGGCGGAAAGATAAGAGCACAGATTGTTTCTTCAAAAGATTCTACAACGAGTACTTTATCTTTATCAGCAGCATTTACTTTCCGGTTCGTTAAGTGCTCGGCAACGGTTTGATGTCCCTGCATTCCCAAAGGCTGCAAACGGTCGCCTTCTTTCCATTGCCGCACGGTGACAGGCCAGGATATTTTATCGGCATCCATGAAAAGGGCCTTGGTCAAATCAGGATTGGCCAATTGTTCTAATGTTAATACCTGACTACCAACCTCAACTTCCGAATTCTTTAGCCTGATACGAGTAAGTGTTTGAGGTTTAAATGTGTCCTCATCACTTTTAGTAACCACATAATGCTCACGATCACGAACAATCGAAATTTCTGATGTCAGTCCAATCTCTTTTCCAGTCTGAAGTTTTTTAAGTTCACTGACACGATGCAGATTTCGTTGCGATATTTGAATATCAGGTTCTTGTTTTTTAACTAAATGTAATACCAAAGCTCGCTGCAGACCTGACTCCAAAGCATCAAAAGCTTGTTTTTTAAGTCCGGTCCTATCCAAGATCCGTTCAGCAATCCATTCCAGTGCATCTTCATAATTCTTAGCTTCTTCTCCTACCCTAAGGATGTTATTTTGCCATCCCGGAAAAAACTCTGCTAATTTTTCTGTCCACTGATTGCGCAAAAAATTCCGGGCAAAATCATTTTCCAAATTCGACTTGTCTGTTCGATATGGTATTACTTTTTGTTTTGCATATCGTTCAACTTGTCGTCGTGAAACAGATAAAAAAGGGCGAAAAAGTTCCCCATCCCAGACCTTCATTCCACTCCAACTGGCCATGCCCGCACCACGGAGAAGCTTTTGAAATATCGTTTCTACCTGATCATCTCGGTGATGTGCCAACGCAATTCCATCGGTACCATATTGCTCCACCAAATCCCTAAAAAAACGGTAGCGAACCTGACGTGCCCACTGCTGAAAATTATGCCCTTTAGCTTTGTTGGGATTGGCTTCTTTAAGCTCAAACTGAAATCCCCATTCCTTTGCTTTCTTTGCAACAAGGTCTGCATCTTTATTGGATGCTTCTCCCCGCTTGTGATAGTTTACATGGGCAACTATTCCTGAGACATTAATCCTATACAAGCTGTGCATTAAACTCATAGAATCCATACCACCGCTTGCTGCAATAATTAAGAGAGGTACTGTATTATCAAAAACGGAATCAATCGATTCCCTAACAGCCTGCTCAATTGGTGATAAGTTGGATCTGCTCATAAGAAAATGAATCTATTCCGCCGTCCCTGTTCAACATCAGTAATGCACCGTTCTCATCTATACCCAGCAACTTATACAAATCATCTTGTATCTCATTATCAATTTTGAGACCGACCCATTGTCCATACCCAATAATATTTCGATTTATGGTCTTTATTAACGATGATTGCTGCTGCTCCCACAAGATATATTTGTATTCGATACGGTTTAGCAAGTCAGCTAAAAACTTTTCACGATTGATATTTTCTTCCTTCTCCAGTGCAACAGAAGTGGCAATTTCTTCTAACTTCTCCGTAAACTTCTGCTGATTGATATTCAGGCCGATCCCGATAATTAAACGATTAAATGTATTACCGCTGAAGACCGCTTCGGTTAAGATACCACCCATTTTATTATCATTCAGTATTATATCATTGGGCCATTTTATAGCTGCACAAGATGCATTTAAGAATTCATTGAGCTTTTCAACGATTGCCAATGCGCAAGCTAACGTCAGTACGTGGAAACGTCCGGTATCAGCAGGAGTTAACGCAATTGAGAATGTAAGGTTTTTTTTCTTCCTGGATTCCCATTTCCGATCATATTGTCCCCTGCCCCGATATTGATGATCTGTCAAACAAAGCAGCCCATGCTCAATTTCCTCTGATGATAGTTTTTTCAAGTACGTATTCGTTGACTCTAACTCCTCAAAATAACGAATACTGTGCCCCAGCCATTGGGTATCTAGTTGTTGTAAAAAAGCGGATTGATCAAATGTTGAACGCAATGTTCTAAAAAACTATAGATTAAACATTAGGCCTATGCTTCGGATAGCTTGCTCTTTAACAAATCTATCTTAGTTATAGGAGTAGGATCTACATTATTCACAATGGCCAGGTAAAAGCTTGTCCAGTCAGCCAATTGAATAAGAGAGAACATACGTGTAAGACGTGTTTGTCCCCGGGTTTTGAGAATATGTAGCGAAGCAGTTTGATCTTCTACTAACTCCTCTACTATCTCCATTCGTCGCTGTACTCTCGGATTATCCTCTTTATCAATCAAGAGTATCACTGAAAGACGGCCGGTAAGATGTACAATACGCTCCCATCCTACAATTTCGTTATGATTCATTTCCGGAAGCGTGTTGCCATATGCAAGTGTCTTGGCATTTTCTGCAAACTGATTTCGCCACCGAAGGTTCACCGACTCCATCATAGTGCCGTCAGAGTAAACAATCGGGAGGGTGTCATTAAGTTCTTCCGCTAAATTCAGTGCTTCGTTATCCTCTGGATTTGAAAACAGATCATTCTGTTCGGTCAAGAACCGTGCGGTATCTCTTAATGCACCATCCCGCTCTTCAACTATGCCCAAATGCTGAAAAATTCGATATAACGGTACAAAGCTATATCCCAGTGCTGCACGAGGAGGCATTCCTCCGGATATCTTAATGTAATCAAACTCTTCTTTAGCTGCCTTAACCATCAGCTCACCACCGGTTGTTACAGCTATGGTTTGTGCCCTCTTTTCACGTGCCATTGTTAAAGCCGTTAAGGTCTCTTCCGTATTACCAGAAAAACTACATGCCACAAACAAAGTATTTTCATCTACCCAGCTTGGGATTTCATAGTGCCGAACTACCTGAATAGGATACGGACTGCTGTCGTAGCAAAACGATCGAATAAGATCAGCACCAATTGCGGAACCACCCATTCCCGCAAAACATATTTTGGATATCCGTTCGTTATCAATACCAAGCTCAATATTCTTCGTACCTTCCACAGCTTCTTTCCACTGCTGGGGAAAGCTCGATAAAAATTGCCACATATTTTGGCTGTCAATCGATCTAATGTCCTCCAAAATCATATACGCTTATTCTTTTTTCTCCCAATTAGAAAATATACGGTCAATATCATCCAACGTTTCTGCTTGCAAGACCTTATCAGCCAGCTGTTGCATGTCATTGTAAGAATTTGATCGCAACAACTGTTTTACCAATGGCAATACCACTGCATTCATGCTTAAGGTATTAATACCGAGTCCCATCAAACAACATGCAGCAATAGGATCCGAGGCCAATTCCCCACAAACACTTACCGGGATTTTATTTTGTTTACCTGCTTCAGAAACTTCTTTTATCAACCGCCAAATAGCCGGATGGCGCTGGTCATACAAGTGCGATATTCGTTCATTCCCTCGATCAACGGCTAACGTATATTGCGTAAGGTCATTGGTACCAATACTTAAGAAATCTGCATGTTGGGCAAAAAGATTTGCCTTCAAAGCTACACTAGGGACTTCGACCATTAAGCCCAGCGGTATATTTTCATCAATATCAACTCCCTCGGCCAGCAACTCCTGCATTATCTCATCAATAATACTTTTTAGCTTATTTATTTCATCAGTCGTCGAAATCATCGGAACCAATATGCGAATTCGTCCCATAAAATCAGCAGATGTTTTAAAAATAGCCCGCAGCTGATTTTTTAACAGTTCTGGCTGCTCTAATAACATCCTGATTCCCCTCCATCCGAGAAAAGGATTCTGTTCTTTTTCTTCATCTCCAAAAAACTTATCTCCCCCCACATCAAACAAACGTATCGTAACTTTGTGCGGTGCTGTCAGTTCGAGAAGGGACGAATAAAAAGCAACCTGGTGATCAATATTCTGAAAGTGTTCTCGGCTTAAATAAATGGATTCTGTTCGCAATAGCCCTATACCCTCAGCTTGGTACTTATTGGCAATGCTCAGCTCCTCTGCAAACTCAATATTAGCTTGTAACGTAAATGTGGTTCCGTCAGAGGTTTTGTTCGGCTTTTTGCATAAGGATTCAAAATCAGCCTGTTTTTTACTCTGCTGAGCCATCAGGCTCTTATATTTTTTTCGTGTTTCTTTCTTCGGATAAACAACCACCTCTCCATTGCGTCCATCTAGCACAACTTCATCACCGGGGCTGATAACTTCGGTCGCTTTTTGGGTTCCCACCACAGTAGGAATATTCATTGATCGGGCAATAATTGCTGCATGCGAAGTGGCACCCCCTCGATCCGTGACGATTCCTTTGATATCACGATTGGAAAATGAAATAATTTCCCGCGGACTCAACTCCCTGGCCACCAAAATTGTACCTTCTTTAATATCATCTCTCTTGTTGTGTAAGATCTGCAATAAACGGTCGCGAATATCGGAAATATCCACCGATTTATTTTGGAAGGTATCTCCATGATTTTGGTGGATCACCTTTAGGTAGTTCCGAAAAATACTTTCTACCGCTGAGTCAACAGGCTTGTTGTTTGCTACAATTTCTTGCTCCACCCTCTCACGCAGTTCCGGGTCATTCAAAATGGCAATCTGCATCTGAATGAGGTCAGACGATTCTTTCAAATCGGCATTCTCTAACAATGCCTGAAGTTCTTCCTCGGCTATATCAAGAACTTCATAAAACTTACAGATATGATCTTCTGTCTCATTATCGGCGATCTGGGTATCAGAGACGCGCGGGCGCACACGTTGGTAGAGACTGGTGTTACCAATCACAATGCCCGGACAAGCTGGAGCCCCAGAAATATATTTCTCTGTACTATTCACCTCATCACTCATTACCATCCTCATAAACTTCACCGAATCCATCACCTATAAGCTCGGTGATAGCTTCCGTAGCTTCTTCCTCATCAGGTCCGTCGAGCTCTAACTCAAGCTCTGCGCCTTTTTCAGCAGCAAGAGTCATCACCCCAAGAATACTCTTTCCATTTACTTTATATCCATAGAGATGGACGTAGAAATCGGATTCAAATTTTGATGCTAATTTCACTAACGCGGCTGCTGGTCGAGCATGCAAACCGGCATCGTTAACAATCGTAACTTTCTTTTTTATCATCCTGTATTATTTCATTTAAATAGTAAAATGCCAATTATTAAACTAACTATCCACAGCACTTCTGGATAAAATATCGTTTCCAAGAGGCTTCGAAAGAATTGTAAACTTAGCTGCTGTTTTCTTAACTTAATTGCCATTTATAACTGCTAAAATTCATATTACATGTCTGTTACAAAAAAGGACGTAAACTACGTTGCTGATCTCGCACGATTGCAACTGAGTGAAGAGGAAACAGAATCACTGGTTAACGATATGAACCAGATCCTTGACTATATGACAACTCTGGAAGAGCTTGACACATCAGATGTAGAACCACTTGAGCACGTCATCGACTTGGAATATCGCCTGCGTGATGACAAAGCAAAAGAACCACTTTCTCACGAAGATGCTCTTAAAAATGCACCCGATGCCGACACTGATTATTTCCGCGTGCCTCGGGTTATTGAATAAGAATATTTTCAATAGGCATATCATCCAGTTAGCTTTTTTCGTTGGGTATATGCAACAGTTCCGAAACACATTTTTATTCTACCTAAATATCCTCCACTTTGAGTAAAAAAGAGCAAACCCATTCTATAAAGGAAGATTTTATTTCAAGACTATCAGCCAACAAGAAACATTGGATTTCATTGGCTGTGCTTTTTGTCCTTCCTTTGGTACTGTATTCAGCTATTTTTTTAGGCGGAAAACAATTTTTAGGTAATGATGTTCTACAGTGGCGGGCAGGTGCAGAATCCATCATAGAACATGTTGACACATACGATGAACACCCGCTCTGGGCATCTAATATGTTTTCGGGGATGCCTTCAACCGTAATTCATAACCCTCCTCCACCGCCCAGCATTGATTCCTTCTTTAAATGGATGGGTGGACAAGCCCATCCCCTGGCGTTCTTTTGGATATTATTAAGTGGCGCCTATCTCTTTTTTGTCGTTCAAAAAGTGCGCCCGTTTTCGGCAGCCATTGGGGCTATCCTTATCGGATTTACAACTTATCTACCCATTGTGATCGAGGCTGGCCATTACGCCAAGTTCATGGCCTTTGCGTTCGTCCCTTGGATGTTTGTGGGTTATTATCTGATCTCCCGGTCACAGAAAAAGCTGCTAGCTTTTTTTACTTTCGCGCTGGCAATTACGCTACAGCTCAGAGCAAATCACCCCCAGATAACCTATTACTTTTTATACCTGCTGGGCTTTTGGTGGATGTACGACAGTTGGCTGGCTTACAAAAAAGATAAACTATTGGACTGGGCGCAGCGTACAGGAATCGCCTTCGGAGCAGGTATTTTGGGCATTATCTGCAGCATCGATTTATATTGGCGGCTTTACGAATACTCGCAATACAGCACTCGTGGTGGCTCTACACTCGCATCGTCAGGAGGAAGTGGCGGACTGACACTCGAATATGCCTTTAGCTGGTCACAGGGAGTCGGGGAATTATTAACACTCATTATCCCAGGGCTATTTGGAGGGTCATCTGGAGAAGCCTACTGGGGACCGAAATCCTTTACCAGCGGTCCGCACTACTTCGGGGCTATTGCTTTTGTCTTAGCTTTGATAGGATTATTCACCTATCGCAAGAAAATAAAGTATCTTTTCTTTGGGGTAGGCTCGCTAACCCTTCTGTTTTCACTGGGCCATAACCTCCCGGCGTTCAATGAATTTGCATTCAATTACATACCCTATTTTGATAAATTCCGCGTGCCTGAGACCTGGCTTATCGCAACCGTTTTCTGCTTTTCAGTAGTAGCCGTTTATGGCATTGAGGCTCTCTTTGATATCGCTAAAGACAAACAGAAATCTTTAAAAGATTTATATACACCACTCGGTCTCGCTATCGGACTGGGAGTCATTTTTGCCTTTGGCAGTAACGCCCTGCTGTCGTTTGAAAAACCCGGAGAATTCCAGCAATATGCCCAACAAGTAGCTCAACAAAATAATGTGTCTCCCGATAATCCCCAGGTTCAACAGCGGGTACAAAACTTTATTAATACGAGATTAAAACCCGATCGTAAAGAGATGGCCAGCAGTGATTCAACCCGCTATCTCATTTTAACATTGCTTGCCGCAGGGCTTATTGTTGGCTTCGTGAAACGAAAAGTTAGCAAAGGATATCTGCTTATTGGCTTACTCGCTCTCACAGCTTACGATATGCTTAGTGTTGACAGCCGCTATGTTAACGAAGATCAAATGGCTTCGGAATCGCTTGAAGCCGAACAAATGATCCAACGCCAGCAAACCCCTGCCGATAAGTATATTATGCAAAATATTGATTCTGAGCGGGGCTATCCCTATCGCGTATTCCCATTAAATCGTAACCCCTTTAACAACGCTACTCCATCATACTTCTATCCAACGATTGGCGGATATTCCGGAGCAAAGCTGGCGCACTATCAGGATCTGATTGATCATTTACTGATGGATAACCGAACTGGTTTTAATCACCCTGTGCTTGATATGCTGAATACAAAGTATCTCACCATCCAGCAGCAACTTCCTTTTCGGGGATATACAGAGGTATTCAGTCAAAATAACCAGCGGGTGTACCGCAACGATGATGTACTCCCAAAAGCCTTTTTCGTGGATTCTATTGCCACCGTTAATTCTCCTCAACAGGTCGTTAATCGAATGAAGCCTTCGGCCGACTTTAACCCTTCAAAAACAGCTATAGTACAAACAGTAGACGCGGTCAACTCATCCGTTGATTCTACTGCTCAAGTTACCATAGAAAGTTATAAACCAAACAAGATTACACTTAATACCATATCCGAAAAAGATCAGTTTTTAGTACTGAGTGAAATCTACTATCCCGTCGGATGGAAAGCGACTATTGACAGTGAACCTACGAAGATTTACAAGACCAATTTTGTACTGCGCGGACTTCAGATTCCCGCTGGTGAGCATACGATAAAGCTAACGTATGAACCGATTTCAAATGTCTGGGGCGGACGCATTGCCTGGGCGGGACATATTGTGTTATATATACTGGGAATTGCAATAGTTGTTAAATCATTTCGAAAACAGGATCAAGTATAAAGAGCTATGGCAACAGCGTCCGGTATTTCTTTTGTGATATGTACCTATAACCGGGCACACTATTTACAGGACACGCTTCATTCTCTCCTCAAAAATGAAGCCGATCCCAACCGTTTTGAGCTTTTGATTATCGACAATAATTCAACAGACGAAACACCGGCTATTGCTCAACAATTTATTGATGGTTTTCCCAATCACCATATCCGATACGTAAAAGAATCACGGCAGGGACTTTCATTTGCACGTAACCGAGGTATTAAAGAGGCAAAAAATAAGATCATAACGTTTCTCGATGATGATATCTCAACTGACATTGACTTTATCAACAACTGGCTTCATTTCTTTGATACCCATCCCAACGCACGATGTGCAGGTGGAAAAATTGAGGTTCAGTTTGATGATCCACGCCCTGATTGGATGTCTCACTTTTTACTTCCACTGCTGGGGCACCACGACTTGGGAGACACTGTAAAAAAATACAAGCACCCTAAATACCCCTTTGGTGGTAATATGGCATTTAAACGCTCTGTTTTTGATCAGCACGGCTTATTTGATACGGATCTTGGACGTAAGGGAAATGAATTAAAAGCCAGCGAAGAAAAAGAGTTTTTTCAGCGATTAAAAGGGGTAAATACGGATATCTATTACGTGCCCAAAGCAACCTTATATCATCGGGTTGATAAACAGCGGCTCACTAAGGAATATATAAAAAGACAAGGCATTGGCTTAGGCCAAAGCATTTCCTTACAGCTAAAAGACAAAGCCATGGCTCAAAAGCTCATAAAAGGTTCCAGCGAAGTTTTTAAAATGATAGTTACGCTGGGTTTATTCCTACCGTATACACTAACCTTTCAACTCTCAAAGGCTGTAATGCTTATCAAATTTCGTAAATGGATTATAGAAGGCTACCTTTCGGTCACCCAGTGAACTCTTCCCGTTTCATCAGTTCAGATTTATACTATTTATCCTGATAATGATCTTAACAAACGACTTTGTCTTTATTCATTTCCCCAAAAATGCCGGGTCATTTGTCACCCAGTGCCTAAATAAAATATATGATGGCAGATCCAATAAATCTGAAGAAAAAAGAATAGCAGACTATTTTTATTATATCTTCGACAGGGAACGCACGAACTATGCTAAAAAATATATGTCGAAAGCACTGGCCTACAATGGGGAAAAAATTAAGACACAGCACCAAGGATGTGACGAAATTCCAAAGAAGCACCAACACAAGCCCATTGTAAGCACCATACGAAATCCATTTGACCGATATGTTTCACAATATAAATTCGGCTGGTGGAAAAGGAATCCGGTTTTAAAAGAGGAAAGGCTGAAACAACTATTTCCCAACTTCCCTAATCTCAGTTTCTCTGAATATCTTGATTTGGTACTAAATTATAACCTCGAAAACACTAAACAAAAAAATGATATAACGCTGGATATCGGGATTTACAGCCTCTATTATATCAAGCTTTTTGGAAAAAACTATTTAGAGTTGCTACCCTCAATAGATAGTATTAATGAACTGAAAGACCACCACTTTTATAACGCCGATTTTCTATATCAAGAAAACTTGCGGAAAGATCTATTTGAGTATCTGAAACAATTCGAATGGCCAGAAGAAAAACTTCAGGTGATCTACGAACACAACAAAGTTAATACCAGTCGAGATGACTTTTCGTACAGGGAATATTATTCGCAGGAGAATATTGACTTGATTAAAGAAAAAGAAGCCTTAATATTCAAGTTATTTCCATCATATTCGTTTTAAAATACGTGGAGGAGTAGTATTGATGTCAACCTAAAATTACTTTTCCTACAATGAATATTTTATGATAAAGAAGTTAACAAATTATTTTCCTACAGGAGTAAATATATTTGCGAGAAGAGCGCTTGACAAGCTTATTAAGCCTTCAAAAGACCGAGTGTTCTGTATATCCATGCAGCGAACCGCCACCACTTCAACGGGTGACTTCCTAGCTGATCACGGGTATTCTGTTGCAGGATGGCCAGTTTCAAACTATTACAATTGGCCGTATTATTGCTCTACAGGCAATCATGAGGCTATATTTAGCTCTGCTACTTTTCAAGCATACAACGCATTTGAAGATTCACCGTGGTATCATCCCGGAATGTATAAAAAACTGTATCACCGGTTCCCAAATAGTAAATTTATTTTATTTCAGCGGGATAGTGATGAATGGTTCGATTCAATGGTGAGACATTCTGATGGAAAAACACCGGGAAACACCTTTCGCCACTGCAAAGTGTATAATCGATTACCCGAATTTTATAAAAGACTGGAGGATGACGAAAATTTTCATCCCACGCTTAATGAAAGCGATAATCTTATGAGCCTACAAGGGAAAAGGAAGCACTACATAAAGATTTATGAGAATTACAATAATGAGATCATTACTTTTTTTGAAAACGCAAACCTGGAGAGGCTCTTTACTGCGCAACTTAAGGATCCGGATAAGTGGAAAAGGCTGGGCGACTTTTTGGGAGTCAGCGTAGATGAAAATTATCATAAGCATTCAAACAAATCTTGATGAGCATCATTTTTTAATAAAACAGCTTCTTAAAAAATTATTCGATGAAGGATAAAATACCTGTTACACAACCTTTTTTGCCTCCGCGTGAGGAATACGAGTCTTTCCTGGAAGATATTTGGGATCGCAACTGGCTTACCAATAACGGTCCTTTGGTACAGGAGTTAGAGAATAAGCTAATCGACTATATTGGAGTTAATGAGCTGAGCTTAGTTACCAATGGTACCGTTGCACTTCAAATTGCCATGAAAGCCCTGAACCTGAAAGGTGAAATTATCACCACACCTTTTTCGTATGTTGCGACCACAAGCAGTATTGTATGGGAAAACTATACCCCTGTTTTTGTTGATATCCATCCGGATACTTTTAACCTGGATCCACAAAAAATTGAAGAAGCCATTACCCCAAAAACATCGGCCATTATAGCGACCCATGTTTATGGAAATCCTTGTGATATTGAAGGCATACAAACTATTGCCGACCGACATGATCTCAAAGTCGTTTATGATGCTGCACATTGTTTTGGCACAAAATACAAAGGAAAATCTATTTTCAACTATGGGGATATAAGCACATGCAGTTTCCACGCCACAAAACTTTTCCACACGGTAGAAGGAGGAGCAGTTATAACAAATGATCCCGAATTGCGACGAAAAGTTAACCTTATGCGCAATTTTGGTCATGATGGTCTAAACAACTTTACCGGCGTCGGCATCAACGGCAAAAATTCAGAACTACATGCAGCTATGGGGTTGGTAAATCTCCGTTATATTGATTCAGTGCTTGCCCAACGCAAAAAACTAAGCGAGATTTACGACCGCTATTTAAAAGAGGTTGATATTAGCAAACCTACAATACAGGCTCACGCTGAATATAATTTTTCCTATTATCCGGTGTTGTTCAACAGCGAAAAACAGCTTACTGAAGTTCAAAAAAGATTAACCGAAGCAAATATTCAAACGCGCCGTTACTTCTATCCCTTGCTTTCTCAGCTCGATTATGTGGATGTGAAAACGACGCTCCCTGTCGCAAATCGGGTTTCGAAACAGATTTTATGTCTACCCTTTTATCATGAACTTTCGGAAGAAACAGTTGCAAGAATCTGTATGATCATAAAAAGTGCTTAACCATGAAACTAAAACGAGTTTTTATCCTTTATTCAGAACGGTCTGGCAGCAACTTACTGCGCGTTCTACTGGGTAATCATCCAGATCTATCAGCACCGGTCTCCCCACAATTTTTCGACAGCTTCACTCCTCACATTGAAAGGTTTGGAGATCTCAGAAAGAGAGAAAACTGCACCACGCTTATTTCACGCTTGATAACATATGCCAATCACCCATTCAGTAACTGGAATCTCACGGTATCAGGGGACGATATCTATTCCCAATTTACGCCTGAGAACTTTATTGAGACAGTGGATGCTTTATACGCCACCAAAGCTCGCGAGGAAAATAAACTAGGATATGTATGCAAAGAAAGACATTTATTTAACTATGGCGGTCTTGTTATGTCTGGATTGTCAGATGTAAACTGGATTTTTCTGCACCGTGATCCCCGCGATGTCGTAAGTTCTTGGCTTAAAAACAATATGCTTTATTTCACTGCCTACGAAGCCGCTCAGTCTTGGAAAGAAGATCAAAAAAAGTGCCTTGCCTTGCACCATGCCTATAACCTTTCATACCACCAGCTCAGTTATGAAGAACTTATTACGGATACCGAACAGACTCTGTCGCCGCTGTTATCATATTTAGATCTGAATATTGATGAGCAGTGCTTCCAAAACGAGCAACAAAATGCAGAAGCTAATCGAAATGTGTTGTGGAAAAATCTAAACAAACCCATTGATTCATCTAACAAAAAGAATTACGTAGATATTCTCTCTAAAAAACAAACCCTAATTGTTGAATCGGTTTGTAAACAGCTGATGAAAAAACTTGGATATCAATTAGAAACTGATGGACAATGGTCTCCTGCTATCGGAAAGACCAATTACCAATACTTTAACAAGGTCAAAGAACTTTTGAATCAAAAAATGCGATCAAACAAAGAAACATCAAATCTTCTCCAGGACCGACAGAATTTGAAGCATGAACTTATAAACAGTTTATAACATGAGTATCGGAATTGTCCAACCATATCTATTTCCCTACATAGGATATTTCCAATTGATATCTGAGGTAGATACATTTGTTTTCTATGATGATGTGAATTTTATTACCCGCGGGTGGATTAACAGAAATAAAGTGCTTGTCAATGGACAAGAAAATTATTTCACCATCCCATGCAAAAATGCGTCACAAAATAAGCTCATCAACGAGGTCAAACATGCAATGACCGACAAAAAGCGGGGCAAACTTCTTCGTAAAGTCAAGTTCTCTTATAGCAATGCTCCTTTTTTTGATGATGTGTTTCCTATAGTAAAAAAAGTGCTAAACACCGATAGCAGCTATATTTCCGATTTGGCAATACAAAGTATCTCTCAAACCTGCAGTTATCTAAATCTGAATACGACATTTAAAATCAGTTCTGAGGAATACAGTAACGCCAAACTCGGAAAGGCAGAACGACTTATCGACATCTGTAAACAAGAAGAAATAGCAACTTATATAAATCCCACGGGCGGGAAAGAGCTTTACAATAAAGAACACTTCCAGAAAGAGGGAATCACATTAAAATTCATTGAACCATCTTTGAAAGCATATGAGCAGTTTGATAACGATTTTGTAGCCGGATTATCGATTATTGATGTTATGATGTTCAATTCTCCGGAAAAAATACACACCGATCTTTTAACAGCTTATAACTTGGTATAACATGCAGAACGCAGCAATTTTCGGAGTGCCCAGATCGGGTACATCATGGCTTGGTCAAATTTTTAATAGCTCCCCAAATGTAGTATACCGTTATCAACCGATTTTTGCCTATTCATTTAATGGGAGTCTAAGTTCTGAAAGTAGCTCGCAAGAGATTGGTCGATTTCACGAAAAGCTTCTACAGACCGATGATGATTTTGTTTGTCAAAAAAAGAATATAAGCGGTAACCAAACGCCAACATTTGACAAACACCAATGTACCCACCTGGTATGGAAAGAGGTGCGCTACCTCGATATTATGGAAAACCTTATAAAACAATCAGAAACAAAAATTATTGGCATTGTTCGACATCCTTGTGGTACGATCCATTCGTGGCATAATGCTCCAAACGAATTCGATGAGCAATGGGATTTATTAGAGGAATGGCGTTATGCTCATAAGAAGAACACGTCTGAACATGATTTTTACGGGTATGAACGCTGGCTGGATGCCACCCAAATGTTTCTACAACTAAGTGAGAACTTCTCAAATCGCTTTCACATGCTATGCTATGAAAAGCTGGTTGATAATCCTCTTAAATACACTAAAGAAGCATTTGATTTTGTGGGGCTTTCCGTAGAGCCACAAACAAAATCTTTTATAGATCATAGTACGACTTCTTCATCAGATGATCCCTATGATGTGTATCGGAAAAATAAAACCGGATTTGAATGGATAAGTCAGCTTAATCCCGTTATCATAAATGAGATTAAAACGGATAAGCGATTTCTTGAAATCGAAAAGCATTTTGGATGGAATACCTTGGAACAGAAAAAGCGGTAAATAAAAAAGACCCGCAAGTATCAGTCTGTATTACTACCTATCAACATGCTGCATTCATCAAAAAATGTGTAACCAGCGCACTCGATCAAAAAACCAATTTTCCAATAGAAATTATTATAGGTGAAGATGAATCAACCGATGGAACACGAGAAATCTGTAAGCAGTTGGCAGATAATCATCGGGATAACATTCGATTATTTCTACGCTCCAGAGAAGATGTGCGTTATATTAATGGCAATCCCACCGGGCGACATAATTTTCTGGAAACCTTAAAAGCGGCCCGAGGAAAATATATAGCTTTCTGCGACGGTGATGACTATTGGATCGATTCCCAAAAACTACAGAAACAGTATAACCACATGGAATCAAACTCCGACCTTTCCTTGTCACTCCATAACGCCTTTGTAGTCGATACAAACGGGCAAAAGAAATCTGTCTTTCCAAACATCAAAACGCAATCAATTATCAATCCAGAAAAAATCATTGAGAAAGGAGGTGGATTTTGTGCTACAAATAGTGTCTTCTTTCGGAGCGACATGCTGACAAATATTCCGGCCTGGTTTGTAGATGCTTACGTCGGCGACTACTCGCTGTATCTGCTGGCTATCGAACACGGTAAAATTGGCGCCCTGTCGGATATAATGAGCTGCTACCGAAGCGGACATTCCAATTCCTGGAGCAATTTAAGCAACCAAGTGCAGTATTTAGATCAATATCTCGAATCCCTAAAAGAAATGCTCTTTGATTTCAATGAATATTCGGATCAGCAATATAACTACAGCATTCATATACGCATAGCGCTCGAGGAGATTTATACTGCTTTCAAAATCATTTTAAGCGGTAGACTAAGCTACCTCTATAAACTTTCGATCCATGATAAACAATATACTATTCCGGCTTTCAAAAAGATTTTAAAACGTAAGCTCGGATTGTGATATTTTCTATGCAGCTTTAATAACCAATCAAAAATATTAGTAAGTTCTCACACCTTTTTAAATAACGAAGAACCATTTTGGGAGTCATATTCAGGCAAAGTATTCAAAACACAATCATTTCTTATATAGGCGTTGCCTTGGGATTTGTGGTTACGATCTGGATGTATCCCAATATTCTTACTCCCGAGCAATATGGGCTTACCCGCGTACTTTTGTCACTAGCTATGGTTTCGACTCAGCTGGGCAGCCTCGGAATCAAAAATACCATCATACGATTCTTTCCCTTTTTTAGAGATAAAGAAGAGAATCATCATGGCTTCTTATTTTTATCTCTTGTTGTACCATTAGTAGGATTTCTACTACTCGGATTGGGACTCTACATCTTTCGCCCCCAAATTACCCAATATTTTGTCGAACGTTCTCAGTTACTTGTAGACTATTACTGGTTTATACTGCCGTTGGCTTTCTCTATTCTGTTCTTTCATGTGATCACTAAGTTTGTACAAGCACTCTATGATACCGTCCTTTCTTCATTCCTGATGGATGTTGCCGTCCGTGTTTTAACAGCACTGTTGCTCATCATCTACTTTATGGGATGGATTACTTTTTATCAGTTTGTTGTCCTGTTTGTATTAAACTACGGCATTGTTCTCTTCATTCTTTTTGTCTATATGCTATGGACCTCCAAGGCATCGCTCATTCCTGATTTTGACTTTTTAGACAAGTCGCTCATTCAAAAGATGATGAACTACAGCCTGTTTTCTTTTTTCGGAGGCATTGCATCTATTATTGTCTCAAATATCGATATCATCATGCTCAGCTCCCTGGCGGGACTTGATGATACAGGAATTTATGCTATCGCATTTTATATAGGATCAGCAATTACTATTACCCGGCAGTCTATCTATAAAAT
>P_1C_Sed_2_UnCtyDRAFT_1000153_pt1 | contig 21161 bp, 14 predicted proteins | sample Pon1CUnioCityCA_4_FD_10229 | JGI IMG/M metagenome (IMG submission 10229) | reverse complement strand
GGTCCAATTAGCGAATCTTCAAATAGCATATTTACATTAAGTCCCCAGTAGGTATTCAACGTTTCACTATTCACCCAATTGGTATAGCGAAGATAACTAAGATCTAAAAACAGTTGATTATCATGGGGGGATAGGTTTGAATAAGTTGTTACAAAGCCAAGTAATCTTAACTCACTATTTTTACTTATCCCGTAGGATACCCCTGCAGCAGGAGAGATGCTGCTAACCTTTATAGAAAAAGAGGTAGTGCCTTCGGAAGGTTGGCCAACCCTTTGGGCGGTTGCTACATCAGCCGGCAAACTTATTAAAAGAACTAACCAAGCTCCTGAAAGTAATAGCAGAGTGTAATGAAGTGACTGATGAAATGGATGTTGTAACTTTTGCTCTCTCTTGTTGAAAGTCATATCTACTGATTGATGATTGAATTGTCATAATAATGAGTAAAATAAGATGAAGCCCACTAAAACAGTGCACATATTGCCTCATCTAATATATATAACAGTTATTTAGCCAGCCATGACTTGTTCAATCTCATTCCGTTCTTTTGGGACAGTCGTCATATTTTCATAACCATCTTCGGTAACGATAATATTATCTTCGATGCGGACACCGCCAAAGTCCATCATGTCGTTAAGTTTCGAAGCATTCAGAAATTTCGAAGCCTTATCATCTTCTAGGGCAGGTTTTAAAAGGGCAGGAACAAAATAAACACCTGGTTCTATAGTTAGAACCATTCCCTGCTGTAAGGTTCGACGCGTTCTCAGATACTTTATGCCGGGGCGATCAATGCGTTCCACTCCTTTTGGATATCCGCCAACGTCATGCGTGTCCAATCCAAGAAAATGGCCAAGTCCGTGAGGAAAGAAGAGTGCAAAAATATCCTCTTCCATAAGGTCGTCGATCGAACCTTCAACAATGTCTGCATCTTTAAGCCCCTGCATCATTACACGTGCGGCCAGAATATGCAGATCCTCCATTTTTACATCAGGCTTTGAAGCATCAATAACTTGTTTTTGGGCCTCCAACACCGCTTCATAAATTTCGCCCTGCAAATCAGTAAATGTTCCGTTGGCAGGATAGGTGCGGGTAAAATCGGAGGCATAGCCATTGCACTCATAACCGGCATCGATTAAGAACAGGTCCCCATCTGTTATCTCGCGGTTGTTTTCAACATAGTGGAGAATGGCGCTGTTTTCTCCTGCCGCGAAAATACCATTGTAGGCATCCTGCATCAGGCCATTTTTAATTTGATGATAATCGAAAACAGCTTTCATTTCGTGCTCGTATTTTCCAGGCTCCAAAGCTTCCAGTACAGCCTTATGAGCGATGTTATTCACACGAGCAGCTTCACGCATCTGGTCAAGCTCCCAGTCTGTTTTAAATACGCGACAATGTGTCAAGGCATCTTCAAGAGTATCGAGATCGATGGGCAGGTCTCGCTCAAACTTTTCTATGAATTCAGCCTGCCTCTCTTCCAAGCAGTAAATTTTTTCAGGAGCTAACTCCTCAAGCACTTGAGGCAGCTTAGCCTCGTAATGGAGGTGGTCGGGTTGGTATTCCTCTTGCAGCTGATCCTTCGATTTAACACGCCCGTGCCAGACTGCATATTGGGCATCACGATTGGGAGCAAACAGGTGATAATCCTGATTTTTAAGATCGAAGATAAGATGAAAGTCCGGCTCATTTACACCGGTCAAGTACCAGAAATTTGACTCCTGACGAAAAGGAAACTCATAGTCGGTATCATACCGATACATCAATTCAGCGCCTTTCATGTAAACGATGGCAGATTCTTCGTCATCAAGCAGTGAGAATAATTTTTCGCGATGTAAATGATGCATAGAACAAATTTTTTAGTGAAAATGAGAGGTGGAAGTTACAGTAAAAATCGTATCCAACAAACTAAACAAAGCTTGTATTAATCAACATGTTTGATAAGTAATGTATCGATCTCTTTTACAATAGCATCTACCTGAGTTTTTGATTCCAGATCGATGTAATTACTAAGATCGAAAGTTTGAATGCCCTGTCGTGAATACACCGAACTATTTCCTTTTTTTTCGGCAAAAAGCACATCCAGGTTTACCTCCAAAACGGCTTTGTTTTCATTTTCTTTATTTAGAATAATCACCAATCGATTCCCTCCAAAAGCCGTGTTCAGGGTTGTCAAAGCCAGACGCCGGCCCTCGGATGTTTCTACGATTCTGTAATAGTGGTTGAGGTCAATATCAGAGGGGCTCTTACTGAAGGTCAAAAAATGGATTTTTGAGCCATTGCTCGACAGCCAAAGGTTGGGCAATGTTTCTTCAAGCCATAAACGCAGTTCAGGAGATGCTTTTTCACCGGCAAAGCCGCGTTTCTTCCATTCGCCAAAATCATACTGCAATTGCTTTTGCTGAAAATCCAAAAAATCCGGATGGTCATTTAATGGTGTTACGTTGGCAGACTCTTGATTTATGGCGTACCAGAAATCTGAAATGCCATTGGTCATTAACAAATAGGGGGCGCCTACTTTTTGGTTGTATCGTGCTACTTGTTTGGCTGTTTTCGCTGAAATAGAAACATACTCTGCCTTGCATTCAACTAGAAGTTTGGGATTAAACTGTTGGGAATAACAGATCAGGTCAGTCCGCATAGAGGTATCCCCGAGCTTGCCAATAGCTTCCTCGGTTGAAATACGGTGTTTAGACCAACCCCTCTGAATCAGGGCTTCCATAATACGTAATCGCACCCGTTCTTCGGGAAGGTTTTTAAGGGCTTTTTTGTGAATNGGATTCCAAAGCTTTTTCTNCCGATCACGCCATACTATCCGTGGATAAATATGTTTTGCAATACTTGCCATAAAACCAAATATAGGGATGATTTAAGAACTGCCAAGCTCTTTGTTTTACAATTTTAAAATAATCTAAGATGGGATAAATGATAAAAATGAAAAGTTTCCAAAAAACAAAAGGCCCCGAAATGCGGAGCCTTTTGGGATAAAAATTTCTTTTTACGACTATGCTGCTGCGGCTTCCTTTTCTTTATCCATCTGGCGATAGATAATGAGCTGTTGGCCGATAGATACGACATTATAAATCAGGTAGTAGAGACTGAGTCCGGCCGCAAAATTATTAAAGATAAATAGCAACATAAACGGGAAGACATATTGTAACGCCTTCATGTTAACGCCGCCGGGTGCTCCGCCGCCTCCGCCTCCACCGGGTCCCATACCGCCGGTTAGTTTACTCTGGGCAAACATTGCAGCGGTCATAAGTAGTACAAAGCCCGCCACTTGGTCGCCTAAAAAGGGTACGCTAAAGGGAAGGCTTAAAATATAATCTGGTGCCGATAGATCACTGGCCCACAGGAATTCCTGCTGACGAATCATAATGGAGTTCTGGAAGAAACGCCAAAGGGTAATAAGAATTGGTAACTGCAACAGGTTAGGTAAACAGCCGCCCAGAGGATTTACTCCCTCCTCCTTGTAGAGCTTCATGGTAGCCTTCTGCTGTTTCTCAGGATCATCCTCATATTTCTCCTTGATCTCCTGCATTTTGGGTTGCAGCTCTTTCATGGCTGCCATACTGCGATAACTCTTTTTGGTTAATGGATAGAGTACCATTTTGATTAGTATCGCGAAGAGGATGATAGCAAATCCGTATCCCATATAATTGTCAACAAAACCAAAGTATGGAATAACTAGATACTCAACGATTGGATCCGATAACCAGCTAAGCCAGCTGTAGCCAGTATCAACCATCCCGTATGTAGTTCCATCATAGTCTTGCATAGCATAGTAGGCTAGTGGACCCACGTACATGTGAAAAGAAGCCGTACCCTGTTGCGAAATATCTGTGGTAATAAATGATCGGTATCGATGTTCGGTTGTTGAAAGATCTGTTTCACCACTCTGTTCGCCTACAAGATGAGCGCCTTCTGTTGTATTACTCGTTTTTATGATTTGAGCAAAAAACTTGGTTCGCGTAGAAACCCAATCAATAGTGCCGTTATAATCTTGGGTATTGCGCCCGGCTTCGCTTAGCTTGAGCTGTTCCATCTCACCACCGGTATATACATAGGCCGAAGCATAAGTAGCTTCGGTAGTAGCTGGATTTTTTTCAGTAAAGTTCAGGGGAGATTTCCACCCAAAGTCAAAATTGCCACCAATGACATTCCTTTCAATTCCTTCAAATTCAACGTCCAGTTTTATTTGATGGGAATCTCCAAAAAGAGTATAGGTGTAAATAAGACGTTTATCATCACTGATATTCAGTGCATATTTAACTTCTGTGCTATCATCTTCGCCAATGGAAAGGGTATCGCCAGAAGTAACCTGTTCAAATACAAGATTGTCAGTTTCTACGTTATAATTTTCATTGGTAAGGAATCCTAGTGAGTATGCTGATTCGGTAGTATCCTTTATCATTTGAACCGGCTTATGATCCCATGTTTCGTAGTCTTTAAAAATGATCTTTGATGGGCCGGCACCAACGTTAGTAAAAGTGGCGTTAAACAGGGGGGAATCCACGACTATTTTTGTGGTATCATCAAGACTGGCTTCAGAAAACATACCCATTTCTGGCTGTTTCTCCTGATCCTGTGTTAGGCGGGGTGTTGTATCCTCTTCCTCATCTTGTTGAGGCTCTTCCTGCTGTTGGGCAAGGTCCTCTGGCTGCCCCCGTTCTTGTTGCTGGGTATCAGCTTGAGCAGCAGCTATACTATCTTGACGAGCTTGCTCAGCCTGTCGTTGCTGGAGTTCCTGTTCTGATGGCATGGAATAGTAGGTCCATGCAACCATTACTAAAAATATTAAAATAAATCCGGTTATGGTGTTACGATCCAAAAGAAATCCTCGGTCTTGTATTATTAATTATTTTTTTTGCTCCGGCACAGGGTCATGGCCTCCTTTGCTCCAGGGATGACAGCTTCCAACCCGTTTTATGGTGAGCCATAATCCTTTGAGTGCACCATGTTTTCGAAATGCTTCGATACTATACTGGCTGCAGGTTGGATGGTATCGACAACTGTTGGGCATCCATGGAGAAATAACTAATTGATATAAGCGGACGAGTCCTATAAAGAGATACTTCATGAATGGCCGGGAGAAGTAGTAGAGAGTTGATCTCGAACTTTGCTTAGCAAAGCTATTATATTTTGTTCCACATCAGTGTAGTTTGCATCTGTCGTTTTTGCCATCAATGCTCCATGAAACATTTTGTCGGCATTTTCAATAGGTTCAGATAAGATGTTCTGATGACGTCGATATGCTTCTTTAAGGAGCCGCTTCATGTGATTTCGTTTGTTTGCTTTTCCCAAGCTTTTTTTGACGACAAATCCCATAAGACAGCCGGAAGAATCTGATTCCAAAATCTTAAACCGCAGATCAACAATAGTATTGCGGATAGTTTTTGCATCTTGTTCAAAGAGACGCTGAAAGTTCTTCCGACCCCTTAATATTTTGGCTCTGGGCAAACTTTCGTCAATACCAGAGCTAGAAATATCGTTATTTCGGTCCTTTTTCATCACTAATGGTAATGCTGTGACGTCCTTTTTTGCGACGCTTCTTCAACACCTTTCTTCCGTTCTTGCTACTGTTGCGCTTACGGAAACCATGCTTAGATTTACGCTTCTTGCTGCTTGGTTGGTAAGTACGTTTCATTGTTACAAATTGGTTTGTGAAAATTCGATTCTTTAAGAGACTCCTAAAATAAAAATAAAATTAGACAATAAGAACCCTAAATTATCGGTTACATTAAGGTGTGTGGGTAATGGTATAATTTTCAAAAATACCTGATCTGCCGTTAAATAATTTGAACAGGCACTGCGTAAACTGTAACTTTCACAAATCACAAAAATTGCACGAGACCCGTAATATTTTATGTTCGATACATTAACCGAAACGGTTGGAGATGTTTTAACTTCCATTTTTGGTACCAAAAGCGATCGCGACCTCAAGAAGATCTGGCCTATCGTTGAAGAAGTAAATGAGCACTACGAGGGCATGGACCAACTTTCTGATGAGGAACTGAAGCAAAAAACAGAAAAGTTCCGTCAGAAAATAAGGGAAGCCACTGACGAAATAGATGAAGAAATAGAGTCGTTAAAGGATACCCTCAACAGCGATGAGGAGTTATCCGTTAATCGCCGCCGCGAACTTGCCGAAGAGTTAGATGAACTCAAACAAGAAAAAACCGATACAATTGAAGATGTATTGGAAGAAATTCTGCCTGAGGCATTCGCCGTGATGAAGGACACCTGTCGTAGGTTCTTGGGCGAAAAATGGATGGTTGGCGGTAATATGAATGAATGGAGCATGGTGCCCTATGATGTTCAGATTGCCGGCGCTATTGCAATGCACCAAGGTAAAATTGCTGAAATGAAGACCGGTGAGGGTAAGACGCTTGCAGCCATTATGCCGGCATACCTGAATGCCCTTAGCGGCCGCGGCGTACATATTGTCACGGTGAATAATTACTTGGCTAAACGTGATGCCGAATGGAATGAGCCTTTGTTTAACTTTCACGGCCTTGAGGTAGATTGTGTTGATCTCTACGATCCAAACTCTGAGCCGCGGCGTAAGGCATACCAGGCGGACATTACCTATGGAACCAATAATGAGTTTGGGTTTGATTATCTGCGCGATAACATGGTGATTAACTCTGAACAGCTGGTCCAGCGCGATCACAACTTTGCCATTATTGATGAGATTGACTCTATTCTTATTGATGAGGCCCGAACACCCCTAATTATTTCTGGTCCGGTGCCCGAAGATACGCAATCTGAAAAGTACGAAGAGCTTAAGCCGCGGGTTGAGTCTTTAGTTAGCGCCCAGAAAAAATTGGTGGCTAACCTTGTTAAGGAAGGCCAGGAGCATCTTGAGGAAGGTAATAGAGAGAAAGCTGGTCTGGCCCTGTATCGTGCCCAGCGTGGATTTCCAAAAAATAAGAAGTTCCGAAAGATGATGCAGGTTCCTGAAAACCAGAAGTTGGTTCAGGAAACGGAAGCATTTTATCTGCAGGATAATGCACGGCGCTTGCCCGAAGTTGACAAGGTACTCTACTACTCGGTGGATATGAAAATGAATAACATCGAGATGACTGAAAAAGGGCAGGATTTTATCACAAAAGCCGATGAGGATGAAGAGTTCTTTGTGATACCCGATCTCGGAACGGAGACCACCGATCTCGATGAGGAAATGGATGAGCTTCGGGAAGAAAGGATTCAAGAAATTGAAGAAAATGATGAATGGAGTGACGAATATAAAGAAGAAAAAATTGAAGAAGCCAAGCAAGAGGTAGCCCAAAAACGCGAAAAACGATTAAATGAGTTGCACCGCTTGTTTGCTGAACGCAGTGATCGTATTCACACGGTAAATCAGTTACTTAAAGCCTACACGCTATTTGAGCGTGAAGAAGAATACATTGTTCAAGACGGTAAGGTTCAGATTGTTGATGAGCACACCGGTCGTGTACTTTCAGGCCGACGTTATTCTGATGGACTCCACCAGGCAATTGAGGCCAAGGAGAATGTGAGTGTTGAAGCTTCCACGCAGACGTATGCAACCATTACGCTGCAGAATTATTTTCGCATGTATAACAAGCTGGCGGGGATGACCGGTACCGCAGCCACCGAAGAGGGCGAATTTAACGAAATTTACGATCTCGATGTCGTTATCATTCCTACTAATGAGCCGGTAATCCGGGATGACAAAGAGGATCTTGTTTTTAGAACTAAGCGAGAAAAATATAATGCGGCTATTGAACGTATCCGTGAATATCACGAGAAAAAACAGCCGGTGCTTGTGGGTACCACCAGCGTTGATGTTTCGGAAACGATTAGTCGCATGCTTAAACGTGAGGGCATTCCCCATAGCGTTCTAAACGCCAAACATCATGCTGAAGAAAGTGAAATTGTAGAAAATGCCGGTCAGCCCGGAGCTGTTACGGTTGCTACAAACATGGCCGGTCGCGGTACTGACATTAAGCTTGCGCCAGGTGTTAAGGAGAAAGGCGGACTTGCCATCCTTGGCACGGAACGTCATGAATCTCGAAGAATTGACTTGCAGCTTCGCGGACGTTCCGGTCGACAGGGAGATCCCGGGGAATCACAGTTTTTTGTATCCCTTGAAGACGACCTGATGCAGCTCTTTGGCTCCGATCGGGTAGCCAATGTGATGGAACGCCTCAATTTTGAAGAAGGCGAACCTATCACTCACTCCTGGATTACAAAATCACTAGAGCGTGCCCAAAGCAAGGTTGAGCAAAATAACTTCAGTATTCGTAAGAAACAGCTGGAATATGATGATGTGCTGAACAATCAGCGCGAAGTTATTTACAAGCGACGGAAGCACGCGCTGGAAGGTGATGAACTTCGCAGCGATATCTATGATATGCTTGAAGACCTCGTGGAAAGTGTTGTTGAAGAACATTATCCGCAGGGCGAACTTGACCAACTGCGCGATACCATTCTGCGATTTTTAGCTGTTGATATCAAGTTGGACCGCGAAGAAATGGGTAAGATGGGTCCAGATGTGCTTATTGATCATATTATCGAGCGGGCTTACGATGTGTATCGCCAGAAAGAAGAGATGATCTCCAAACCATTGTATCAGGTTATCAAAAATATAAAAGAGTCGGATGCCGACAATAAGCCCACGAAAGTGCAGGTTATTTTTACCGATGGCATTCGCCGTCTTCGTGTGGTCGTAGATGTTGATGCAGCCTATGAGAACGAAGGTAAAGAAGTTGCACGAGCTCTTGAACGTACCGCCGTACTTTCTACCATTGACAGTAAATGGATGGATCACCTTCGCGAGCTGGATTCAGTAAAAGAGGGTATTGGTTTACGGGCATACGGACAGAAAGATCCCCTGCTGGAATACAAGCGTGAGGCTTTTGAAATGTTCAAGCAGCTTTTAGATGAGATTAACCAAGATGCTATTTCGCTGATTTGGAAGGCCATTCCCGAGATGCAAGCTGACGAAGAGAAAATGAAGCAAGCTCCTGAAGAGCGTGCCAAGGTTGATATGAATCGGGCAAAAACTCAGCATTCTGATGCTACCAATATGGGCTTTAAATCAGGGGGCGGTGCACAACAAAATGGAGGACAACAGCAACAGCGAAGCGATCAGAAGCCTAAACCCGTTACCGTTGAAGAAGAGCCCGGTCGTAACGACTACGTTAAAATTCAGAACATGAACAGCGGCGAGGTCATCGACATCAAATGGAAGAAAGCCAAGCGCATGATTGATGAAGAGGGCTGGGTGCTTATTGAGAAGTAGCAAATCCATATGGAAGTCTTAGGAATAGATATTGGGAGTTATGGTATAAAGGGGTGTATTGTAGACACCGAAAAGGGAGAGATAATTTCTGAGCGAAAAAGTACTCCACCGCTTGATGATACAACTCCCCACAAGATTCTTGCTAAGATGCATCAGATTGTAACTAAGGAATTTGAGTGGGACGGACCGGTGGGCTGTGCCTTTCCCGCTCCGGTGAATAAGGGTATTGTACTATCTGCCAAACGTGTTGACAATTCTTGGGTTGATGCCAATGCTCAACAGCTTTTTTCTGAGATTACAGAAAATGAATTTTCAGTGGTTAATGATACAGATGCCACTGGTCTGGCCGAGATGCACTTCGGGGCCGGTCAAAATCAGGAGGGCGTAACGATTGTACTGACAGTAGGTACGGGCATCGGTTCTTCTCTTTTTATGGATGGCCGACTTGTACCCAATACCGAGCTTGGACTTATGGAAGTTCGAGGCATTACTGTGGAAGAACGTGCCTCAAATAAGTCCCACAAAGAAGAGGGGGTTCGAAAAAAAACGTGGGCAAAGCGCCTGGAGCTCGTACTAGAACATTTTGAAAAAATATTTCATCCCGACCTGTTTATTTTGGGGGGACAGTTAAGTCGAAAAGCAGACAAAACCTTTCCGTTTATTAAAATCAATACAGCCTTTAAAGCAGCAAGTTTTTTAAATGATGCCAGTATTGTTGGCGCTGCCATGGTTGCTGCACACAAGAGAACTAAACTCTTTTTTCGTTAAGGTTGTCTTAATTAATGAAATAGGTAAAACCTTGTTGTATTCTTTGCCCATCTCAGAAAACCTTTATTTATTGTCGGTCAGTTAATAAAAAATTTTTATCTATGCGATCACTTATAAAAATTCTCTTTGTACTTCTTTTTTTCCCAGCGATGGGGTTTGGTCAAAGTGGTATTGACACCCTGAGTTTAGAATCAATTTTCTACGATCCGCTTCTGGCAGGCAATAGGCCAGATATTGTTTCCTTTTCTCCGGATCAATCCCATGTTTATTACCAGGCTAATGATTCATCTATGACAAAGGAGGAGCTGTTTCGACGTCCTGTTATGGGCGGAGAACGTACTCTTGTTTCTGATGATGTGGATAGAAATTTCAGTGTTTCTCCTGATGGTCAAAAACTGCTTTATCAAGAGCAGGGTGATATTTGGATTGCAGATCTTGACTATACCAATAAGCAACAACTGATTGATTCTAAAGCAGAGGAATATGGGGCGATGTGGGGGCCAGACAGTGAACGAATTGCATTTGTTCAGAATGGAGATATCTGGATAATTAATATAAGCACCTCACAGCTTACTCAGATAACTAGTAAAAAAGACGATGAACCTGGATTCAATGTTGAGGGCTGGGGAGGAAATAATCAGCTTGTTTTGACTCAATTTGATACTTCAGATTATGAGGAGTACTATTTTCCGGAATATGTGAGCCAGTATGTAAAACCCGGGTCTACACGCCGCGGTATTGCTCGTCAGCTGGTTTCCGTTGCTGATCTTCAAACCAAAGAGGTTGATCTTTTAATAGAAAATAAAGGATATATAGATGCCGACATAAGTGCCGGGGGCAAATATCTTGCCGTTGATGTTACCGGTCCTCCAATGAAAAAACGTGTGGTAAAAGTCTTTGATCTTAACTCAAAGAAAACTGCAACAGTTTTTGAGGATTCGACAGAGGGATGGCTCTATGATACCGAAATTGCATTTGCTCCAACCGGTGACAAACTGATGATCTTGTCGGAAAAGGACCGGTTGGAATCACATATATACAATTAATCCTGATGGGACTAATCTTCGGCAGCATACCAGCGGCAAGTATGAGGTGTCATGGGCGGAATGGCTCAATGATGATACTATTGTTTATGCCTCAACTGAAGTGGGTCCCGGGGAGCGTCATATCTACCGGATGAATATCAAAAGAAATGAAACAGAGAAACTGACGACGGAGACGGGATATCGGCAAAATTTCGAGTTGAGTGATGACAAAACACACCTTGTGTATCAATATAGCTATTTTAATGAGCCTTTTGAGCTTTACTCATTGAATTTAAATTCTGATTCAGAAGAAAAGCGATTAACCCATACAATCCCAGATCGATTTAATAAAATAAAGTGGCAAAAAGAAGACTATGTACGCTTTACTGCCAGAGATGGTGAAACCAAGTTGTCAATGTCTGTTCTGGAACCTACCAGTAAAACGGCAAATTCAGATAATCCGGTAGTTGTCTTTGTGCATGGGGCGGGTTCCCTGCAAAATGTGTACAAGGGCTGGTCGAATAATTATTACCGGGAATATATGTTTCACCAGTATTTGACCGGGCAAGGCTACTATGTGATCGAGGTGGATTATCGTCACAGCACCGGATATGGCCGTGAATTTCGCGAAGATGTCACCAACTGGATGGGCAAATATGAAACTCGTGATATTATTGATGGCATTGATTACCTGGCCGAGCATTATCCGCAGGCCGATACTTCACGCGTTGGAATTTACGGGGGTAGTTATGGTGGGTTTATGGCATTGTATGCTACCAGCGTAGCCCCAAGTTATTTTGATGCCGCTGCGGCATTGCGGGCCGTGACCAATTGGGAGAACTACTATTATACTAATCCGTGGTATACACAGCCGCGGTTGGGTACGCCCGAAGCCGACTCTGCCCACTATGCCCGAAGTTCGCCCATTACGTTTGTTGAGCAACTCGAAGATCCGGTTCTAATTTTACATGGACTGACGGACAATAATGTGGGATTCCAGGATGCTGCCCAATATATTGAAAAGCTAATACAAACGGGTGAAAAAGAGTTTGATATGATGATGTATCCTACAGAACGTCATAGTTTTGAAGACCCCGATGCTTGGTTTGATGAATACTCCCGTATTTTTGACTTTTTCAATGAGCATCTTAAAAATGGAGCTAATTAAATTTATGGGAAACAAAATATGGCAGCACCAGTTGTAACCATTTGAAAACTTTTAGAACAAGCGTATTTTTTTAATGATCTGGATACTTGCAATTGCAGTAGTACTTGTAGCTGCACTTTTTATTGTGGATAAGTTGTTGTCTGCCCCTAAATATGTGGAGGATAATTCCGACCATTTTGATGGAAAGAAATTTGTTAATCCTGATGATGCTGGGACCCACCATTACGGGGAAGTGCTCAAATGGTGGTTAGGCGGCAACGACAGGGGGGTCTGGTATGATTATGACAAGAATGATTTGTCCAACTTTCCGGCGCCGTCTCCGTCTGTAGGTCACGGTAAACACCGTATCACTTTTATTAATCATGCCACTTTTTTAATTCAGATTAATGGGCAAAATATTTTAACAGATCCCGTATGGAGCTTCCGGGCAAGCCCTTACCAGTGGATTGGTCCTAAGCGTAAACGTCCCGCAGGTATTGATTTTGATGATCTGCCACAAATAGACACGGTCTTGCTGAGCCATAATCATTACGATCATCTGGATATTGATACGGTTAAGCGACTAAAAAATAGATTTGATCCTCAATTCATTGTTCCTCTTGGTGTGGAGCGGTATCTACATAGACAGGGAGTAGATCAGACTATTCGTATGGACTGGTGGGACAAATATGGTTTGGGGCATGAAACCAAACTTACGGCCGTTCCTGCCCGACATTTTTCCGGGCGTGGACTTTTCGATCGTAATAAAACCCTTTGGTGTGGGTATGTCTTAGAAAACCCGTCGGGCAACATCTATTTTGCAGGAGATACCGGCTATGGAGATTTCTTAAAAGAGATAAAACAACAGGTGGGTCCTATCAATACTTCCATTCTTCCAATCGGAGCCTACAAGCCGCGCTGGTTTATGGAGGCGATTCACATGTCGCCCGAAGAGGCAGTGAAAGCTCATCAGGAAATACAGTCTCAAAAAAGTATCGCTATGCACTTTGGCACTTTCCCCATGGCTGATGACGGGATGTATGAGCCGCTGGAGGATCTGAAAAAGGCGCGTCGTCAGTATCGGGTCTCAGAACGCGAGTTCCTGACTTTACGACAAGGTGAATCATTTTGTTATAAGCCGCAACATGCTGTGGTAAACGGTGTTGCATAAAGCTCTTTAAAATGGCATTCTGCTGGCCATGATAAACTATAAGAAACTGTTGCCGCTGATTCTTTTTTTGTGCATTTTTGCACAAATTTCAATTGGGCAATCTATCCTTAAAGGAACTGTAACAGACGCCCAAACGGGTGATCCGCTTCCCGGTGTTAATGTTTATCTATCCGGAACCACCTACGGCGCTCCCACCAACGAAAGCGGTTACTACAAGCTTTCCATATCTGATCCGGGAACCTATAATCTAGTGTTCAGCTTCGTTGGATATCAAAAAAAAGTCAGAAGAATAGAAATTAATGCATCTTCATCTGAAACGATAAACATCTCGCTAAAAGAAGACATTCAGCAGCTTGGGGAAATCAAGGTCAGAGCAACAAATAAAAAATGGAAAGAGCGATACAATAATTTTTTCAAGCAGTTTATCGGCCGTACAGATTTTGCGGATCAAGTGACGATTGAAAATCCTTGGGTACTAAGTTTTGAAGAAAAAGACGATGTGTTAAAAGCTACGGCTCAAAAACCGCTCAAGATTATTAATAAAGCTCTTGGCTATGAGCTCTATGTTGAGCTTGTTTATTTTAGATGGCCAACCTATAGTAACAGAGGGGGCGGATATAAGATTCTCCCCCGGTTTAAGCTGCTTACTCCCGAAAGTGCGCAACAAGAACTTCGGTGGAAGAAGAACAGAATTCGCAGTTATCTTGGTTCGTTCAATCATTTTCTGGAAACCCTCTATAATAACGAGCTGGACGAAAGTGATTTTTCCGTCCGCCACCAACGTAATATAGATGTTCTACCAAAAGGAGCAACCCAGTATGAGCTCTTGGGCCGAGGCAATATCTCAGAACAACGGCGGAAAAGACTCAAAGGCTATAAGCTTAAACGAAGGATCGAAACTACCTTTGATGGATACACCCAATTTACCTTCAACAGAAAAACTTTTTCACTCCAGGTATATAAGGAAGGAGCTATTGAGTCAAATACAAAAAAACGGGTATTTTTTGTGGATGAATATGGTGCCCTGCTAAATCCGCTGTCTCTTATTGCTTATGGTGACTGGGCAGATGCCCGAGTAGCCTATAGCCTTCCTACCAATTATTCAGTGGGAGATTGAGCTAAAATTGCTTCACAAATTCAACTGCGAAATGGGCTTCATTTTTTGTAGATTTATCCGTTGTTTGAAGCAATAACAAAAAGCTCAACAAGAGCCTCTGATGTCTGATAATTATCGCGCCTTAACACGTACCTATCGGCCCACTTCGTTTGATGATATTGTATCACAGCAGCATGTGAGCAGTACCCTCAAAAATGCCATCAAAAAAAATAGACTGGCCCATGCCTATATGTTTTGTGGCCCGCGCGGAGTAGGTAAAACCACGATGGCCCGTGTGCTGGCTCGAACCGTAAACGAAATTGATCACGATGTAGATGGAGAGTCATTAAATCAGACCCTTAACGTCGTTGAAATTGACGCTGCTTCAAATAATAGCGTTGATGATATTCGAGACTTGCGCGAACGCGTTCGTATTCCACCGCAAAATGGCCGTTATAAGATCTACATTATCGACGAAGTTCATATGCTCAGCAAGTCGGCGTTTAATGCCCTGCTTAAAACGCTGGAAGAGCCGCCCGATCACGTGATTTTTATTTTTGCTACCACTGAACCTCACAAGGTGCTGCCAACCATTTTGTCGCGTGTGCAACGGTTTGACTTTAAGCGCATTAGCGTCGACCAGATCGTGGAACGCCTTGCTAATGTGGCTGAAAATGAGGGCATTAACATTGATGAAGAATCGCTACACGTTATTGCTAAAAAAGCCGATGGTGCCCTGCGCGATGCCCTTGGATTAATGGATCAGGCTATCGCCTTTTGCGGTAACAATATACAACACGACGAGCTGCTTCGAGCGCTCAACGTGGTAAGCACCGAACGCATGTTTGACTTTATGAATGCCGTAGAGGAGCAGGATGCCAGCCACGGTCTCGAGTTGATTAATGAGTTGCTGCAGGAGGGTTATGACATCCAGGAATATCTCGTTGGATTAACCGAGCACTTGCGGAATCTTTATGTATCTAAGAGCTCCGAGCAGATGCATTTGGTAGAAGCATCTCCCGATACTAAAAAACGATACCGGGAATCAGCCAAGGCATTTACCGAAGATGACCTGATGCGTATGCTTCATATTGTGAGTGAGGCGCAATACAAGATTAAAGAAGCGCATCAACCTAAAATCCAGTTTGAGATAACGCTCCTTAAGCTTATTCATATGGAGCGCACCCAAAAGCTGAATACGTTATTAACCGAGCTGGAGCAGTTAAAAAAAAAGCTAAGTAATTCTGAACTATCTGCATCAACCGATAGAGGTTCAAAAGTAGAAGTTCCGAAAGAAAACGAACAGCAACAAAGTACGGAATCAGCATCAACGGGATCGAATCGGGGTTCAAATGGCTCAGCTTCTTCACAAAAGGAACAAGCAGAACTTAATTCAAAGGAATTTACAGAAGAATCAACTGGTGTGGAGGAGAGTGCGTCGACACCCTCCGACCCAAATAGTCAGGCTTCACCTCTACCTACAGAAGAGTCCTTGCCCGAAGAGCAACGTCAGGTAAGAAACGAGACGTCAGCAAAAAATGAGGAACAGGACGCTGGCGAAGATGATGAGTTTGATAATTTATTTGGGGCCTCCTCACTTGGTAACCCAAAGCAAGATAAAAAGGATGAAAAGAAGGACCCAGATCCACGAGAGAATCTGCAAAGTAAAACAGTAACAGCAACAAAACGTGCTCCCAAGGATGTTTCGTTGCAAGAAATTAAAGACTGCTGGGATGATTATTTAGATAATTTGCGCCAGCATGTACCGCAAATGTTGTACTTCCAAATGCAGCGTGTAGATCCTGTTGAATTGAAAAACGGGGATGTGAAGCTGAGAGCCAATGATGATTTTGCAAAAAAAATCGTCGACGAAAATCGACGTCGTCTCGGCAAGTTTTTAGAGGACGAAATTGGAGCTTTTCTTAACCTTACCTGCATTGTGCAAAAGCAGAAAAAAAACGGTGAGGAGTCAATGAGTCCGTATGAGCGGTTTAAGAAGCTTCAGGAGCGCGATCCTACGATCAAAAAGCTGGTTGAACTCTTTGGCGCCGAATTGGATTATAATTTAAATCAGTAGTCAAAGACTCTTATCTTTGTACAATCGTTCTAAGATTGTCTTGAATGAATTAAACGTATCAAAAAAGAAAACTTTATTGTTATGAATCAAAATATGGCTGACATGTTCGGGAAGTTTTCCGAGCTGCAAGAAAAAGTTGAAGAAGCAAAGCAGGAACTCGCTAAGCTTGAAGTTGAGGCTGAAGCCGGCGGAGGAATGGTTAAAGTTAAAGCTAACGGCAAGCGCCAAGTTTTAAGTATCAAGCTGGATAAGGATGTTATTGATCCCGATGATGCTGAGATGATGGAAGATCTGGTGGTGGCCGGTGTTAATAAAGCACTGGATAAAGCTGAAGAGGCTGCCCAGGAGCGTATGCAGGAAACCTACAAAGATATTCTTCCCGGCGGCGGTATGCCAGGCATGGATCTGAGCAAGTTAGGGCTTTAATTACTGTGTTATGCTGAACTTGGTTCAGCATCTATCATGTTAACAGACCCTGAAACAAGTTCAGGGTGACATACAGCTTCATAAAATAACTCCTACATGGAAGGAACTTCAGAAATATTGGAGCAGGCCATAGAGCAGCTGGCCAAGCTACCGGGAACAGGACGAAAATCAGCAAGGCGCATTGCTTTGTTTCTGCTGAAGCAGGATGATGAGTCGGTGGTCAATTTGGCCGAGGCGCTGATCAGTCTCAAAAAATCTATTACTCGCTGCTCTGTTTGCGGGGTAATTAGCGACGGAGATCCCTGTTCTATTTGCCAAAATGCCAAGCGGCAAACCGGACAGATTTGCGTGGTTGAAGAATCACAGGATGTATTTTTAATTGAAAAAACCAATGAGTTTCGCGGCCGCTATCACGTGCTGGGTGGGGTAATTTCTCCTCTCGATAATATTGGTCCGGATGATGTTCGTATAAAGCAACTTATGCAGCGGATTAATGAGGATGATGAAAAGATTGACGAAGTTATTTTAGCTCTCAATCCCGACTCGGAAGGTGAAGCTACATCCTATTATATAAATAAGTTGCTTAAACCTTTTGATGACGTGAAAGTAACGCGCATAGCTTATGGCATACCTATGGGGACGGAGCTCGAATTTATTGACGAAGCCACACTAGGGCGTGCTTTTGCAAGTCGAAATACGTTTTAAGCATCGATCATTTTAGCTGAGAGCAATTAATATTCTTTTTAGATCTAACAATTAATCAAAACTCACATTATGAAATTACGATACCTACTTTTACCATTTCTTTTTTTGGGGATGACCATTTCTGTTCATGCTCAAGATGAGAATTACTGGCAGCAAGAGGTTGAATATGAGATGGATATCGACGTTAATGTCGAAGATCATCAGTTTACTGGAACCCAAAAACTGACGTATCACAATAATTCGCCCGATACGTTGCACCGGGTATTTTACCACTTGTATTTCAATGCCTTTCAACCGAACAGCATGATGGATGTCCGCTCTCGTACGATCGAAGATCCGGATAGTCGTGTGCGTGATCGCATCCAGGAATTACCCAACGATGAAATCGGCTATCACCATATTAATAGCTTAAAGCAAAACGGTGATGCCGTTTCATATAATGTTGAAGGCACTGTTATGGAAGTTACGCTGGATGAACCCATTGCCCCCGGTGAAACCGCTGTCTTTGATATGGAGTTTGAAAGTCAGGTGCCAAGGCAAATTCGTCGCAGCGGTTGGATGAATAAAGAAGGGGTTGAGTTTTCAATGAGTCAGTGGTATCCCAAAATTTCGGAATATGATGATAATGGCTGGCATTCCAATCCATATATAGGCCGCGAGTTTTATGGTGTGTTTGGCAGCTTTGACGTCGAAATTTCTATTGACAGTTCCTATGTGATGGGATCAACGGGACATCTGCAAAATCCAGAAGAAATCGGCCACGGTTATGCCGAAGATTATGAACGACCGAATTCGGAAAAATTAACCTGGCACTGGAAGGCAGATAAGGTCCATGACTTTATGTGGGGCGCTGATCCCGACTTTACGCATACTACAGCCCAGGTTCCGAATGGACCTAAGCTGCATTTCTTTTATCAAAAAGATACGGTAGCTGTTAATGCTGATCGCTATTCCCAAGAGCAGCTCCGTGAACACTGGGGAAAACTACCAGAGTATACAGTAAAAGCTTTTCAGTATATGAGTAAAAACTTTGGTGAATATCCCTACGAAAAGTTCTCTGTTATTCAAGGAGGCGACGGGGGAATGGAATATCCCATGGGCACCCTGGTTACCGGTAATCGATCACTGGGCAGCTTGGTAGGCGTTACCGTTCACGAGCTTATTCATATGTGGTATTATGGGGTATTGGCAAATAATGAGAGTCGTTATCCATGGTTTGATGAAGGCTTTACGACCTATGCATCAGCGTTAACCATGGATCGGTTATTTAATAACGGTGAAGGTAAAAATGTACATCAACGTTCGTATCAGTCATATTATAACATCGTGGAAGATGGTAAGCAGGAGGCGCTTGACACTCATGCCGACCACTTCCATACTAATCGTGGTTATGGGACGGCTTCTTATTCAACCGGGGCCGTATTCCTAAATCAGCTGCGTTACATCATTGGCGGTGAAACGTTTGACCGAGGAATGAAGCGCTTTTTCAAAGAATGGAAGTTTAAGCATCCTGATGGGCGTGACTATCTGCGTGTGATGGAAGAAGAATCAGACATGGTGCTGGACTGGTACTATCAGTACTTTATCGAGAGCACCAAGCATATTGACTACGGAATCAACTCAGTGTTGGGTGTTGATGGATCAACCTATGTAACCCTAAAACGGGAAGACTTGATGCCAATGCCAATCGACCTGATGGTTACGTATGAGGATGGCAGTAAGGAACAGTTTTATGTTCCGATGCGGATCATGCGAAATATCAAACCAAATGAAAATCCTGATATTCCCCGCACCATCAAAAAAGACTGGCCGTGGGTGAATCCGACATATACGCTTGAAGTTTCTCGCCCTGCAAAAGAGATAAAGCGCATCGAGATTGATCCCACAAAACGTATGGCTGATATTAATCGTGAGAACAATGTTATAGAAATGGGTGAGTATTTACATTCAACTAAGTAATTACTTCCTTTTCTTTTAGTCTGGAGCCCGGGTTTAATTGCCCGGGCTTTCTTTATTGATGAAATTTTAAACATGGATTTCTCACTATGTTGCACTTCGTTCGAAGTGGCAAATAAAAAAAGAGATAAAACAATAATTCTGATCATGTCATCTCGAACGTCAGTGAGAGATCCTTGTTTTAATTGAAAATAAAGATTTCTCTCTCCACTATGTTACGTTCGAAATGACAAGTCGGGCAGATTATGATTGGTCAAGTCATCTCGACCAGCGGAAGATTTTTGATCTATTAGCATCATACAGTAGTAATTAAAAACTTGGATTTCTCATTCTGCTGTGTTGCATTTGAAATGACCGTTAAGATGAATGATGATTCTAAGCACACAATCTGTCATCTCGACCTTAGGGAGAGATCTTTGATTTTATTGTTACCTGAAAACAGAGATTTTTCTCTTTGCTTATGCTTCGTTCGAAATGATAGATAAAAGTTACATCCTACCCACCCGGAAATCGTCTTTATAATTCAGAAACTCCCAATTGGGATTTACGCTATTGATTAGTGTTTCTTTCTTCTCCCGACGCCATTTCTTTAATTCCTTCTCTCGCTCTATGGCTTTTTGAGAAGTTTTGTAAACTTCATAATAAATCAGCTTGTAACAATAGTAACGTCCGGCAAAAGATTCGGCATCTCCTCGATTTGTATGATGCTCTTTTAGCCGTTTGCTTAACTTATTGGTTATCCCGATATAAAGGGTCGTTTTTCCAGGGTTCGTCGTGATATAAACGTAATAAGGCATACAATATCTACCCTTGAAGTTTATAGTAAGATCTCACAAATGTTCAATCCTTACAGTTTTTTTAAGTAGAAGGGTTTCTTAATAACGGTCGAAATAATAATAGTTTTAGGAGTTCTATCAGTAACAAACCCTGTCATTTCGAACGTCAGTGAGAGAAATCTGTAGATTTTAAAGTCATCGAACGAGAATAAAGATTTCACTCTCCACTACGTTACGTTCGAAATGACAAGTCGGGTTAATATTACTGGCAAGGAAAGCAAGCAATTAAAAATAGTAGCCGATGTTAATATTGAATCGCGTATTCCAGCGGGAATCATCAACGCCAGCTCCTAAACCTTTCCCAAAGTTATCTGTCAGCCAGGGTTGGTTTTTTCCGGAAGCGATATCAAAATACGTATACACCTTTCCGGCGGTGACCATCATTCCAAGAACGTTATGCTGGGAGTCAGTGAAGGTCTCCTTAGTCTTATCCAGATAGGTGTAATTGTCATAAAAGGTGAGTTTTGAAATTGCTCCCCAATCCACATCTTTTGAGTATGAAACTCCAAATACATACATATGTCCTTCAGCTGCTACATCATAACCGGGCGTACCGTCGCTGGAAGGAAATCCATAAGCTCCCATTTGTACAAGATCCACTGCATTACCAAGGTCGTTTTGGACATTGTGATGATAGTAGATGTATTCAGCTTTGACGTTGAAATTACCGTAGGTACCGTCGATATGTGGAG
>P_1C_Sed_2_UnCtyDRAFT_1000151_pt1 | contig 21222 bp, 18 predicted proteins | sample Pon1CUnioCityCA_4_FD_10229 | JGI IMG/M metagenome (IMG submission 10229) | reverse complement strand
CTACATCCCTGGTATGTTCCAACGGGGAATTCCCCAAATCATATCCTTCAATGGTAACACCATTTTTTTCACCGCTCATCAAAAAGCTTTCCGCATCCAGTTTATGTGAAATTTTACTGGCGTCATCCATATCCTCAACTGCAATAACGCCTTTCGCACCATTTTGCAATGCCGTAACCATTGTTGAACTGGCCCGCAGCACATCAATCATCACCACTGTTTTGTCGCGTATATCCTCTTCTTTNAAAGAGTGTGCCGATGAAAACACATCAATTTGATTNATCATAAGCTATAAATAATGTCAAAGTCTCTGTTTATCCCGATTGAAATATTAGTAACTATTCTTTTATACAACCATTTTTTATTTAGCAAAGGGTGGCTTTGTTACTGTAGCCTGGGCTTTTTTGTTTCGGATCTCTACAAAAACAGATGCCCCCTCGTCGGCGTAGTTTATGTCCACATAACCCATAGCAATGTTAGTGCCCAGTGTGATAGAGCGAGAACCGCTGGTTACAAATCCGATCTCATTCTTACCCTTATCAAAAATGGTATATCCCTTTCGAGGAATAGAACGCTTGTCATCAATCGTAAGACCCACCAATTTTCTAGAAAGGCCTTCTTCCTTTGCCTTTATAAGCGAGTCCCGACCTAAAAAATCACCCTTATCGAACTTAGTGAGCCAGCCCATGCGTGCTTCAAGCGGATGGGTATCTTTGGTAATGTCATTGCCATAGAGCGCAAATCCTTTTTCCAGGCGCAACGTATCCCGGGCGCCAAGGCCACAAGGCTCAATACCGAACTCTTCACCCGCTTCCATAATAGCATTCCAGAGAGCTTCCGGGTCAACGTTATCTTTATTGAAATACAGCTCGAAACCTTTTTCGCCCGTGTATCCCGTGGCCGAAAGCGTCACATCATCATAGCCGGCCAACGTACCCAGTTCAAATGTGTAAAACTTTATAGCTGAAAGATTAGTATCTGTTAGCTTTTGCAGCGTTTCAACAGCTTTAGGACCTTGCACCGCTAATAGACACGTATCATCAGAAAGGTTCGTGAGCTCTGCATTAAAGGAATTATTCTCATCAATCCACTCAAAGTCCTTCTCAATATTGGAGGCATTCACCACTAGGATGTATTCATTCTCATCCAGCATATACACCAAAAGGTCATCCACAATGCCGCCGTCTTTAACACATCGCTGAATACTGCGCCTTACCGGGCACCATTTTTGAAGCATCATTAATTGTGACATGCTGTATTAGATCCAGCGCTTCCTCACCGGTAATATAGAATTCGCCCATGTGTGATACATCAAACATACCCACTTTTTCACGCACGGCATTGTGTTCTTTGCGGATACTATCGTACTGCACGGGCATCTCAAATCCGCCAAAATCTATGAGCTTAGCTCCGGCTTGTTCGTGAAGGTCGTAAAAGGGCGTTCTTTTTAACATCGCTTACTTTTGTTTAGTGTGATTCAAGGCTTCTTTTGGCTGATGATAACTTTTTTGATAGATATCGATTTCCAGTCGACCAAAATACGGATTTCGTAGTAGAATAGAGAATCATTATTAAACACTATTCTACTATACAATCTGTTCTCGACGGCATAGTTCTTACACATAAAAGCATGGCATAAAAGAATTTTTCTCTTGCCTCTACAAAGTATTTATGCGGAATGATTCCTTTCCGCGAAATCTTCGACAAATAGTATCATTCGTTTTCTCTTAAAGCGAATTCTTTTTACCCAATCAGCGTTTAGCATCTGGAAAGAAATCCTTATCTTACAAGACTAAAAAATTTAGCTGCAACAGAACACTTTTTACCCAATGGCCATCAACAAGCAACAAGTCCGTACGGCACTTACCCATGTGATGCATCCTGAGATGGAAAAAGATCTGGTCACCCTTGACATGATCGAAGATCTCATTGTTCAGGATTCATTCATCACCTTCACCATTGATCTTCCGGAAAAAGATCCCCAGCTGGAATCCAAGCTTAAGGAAAAGTGTGAAAATGCGATTCGAAAATTCGTGGATAAAGATGCCGTTCTTGATATCACGACGGCTGTAAATATTTCAAAATTTCGCGATAACGAGGACAAGGGCGAATTCCCAGGTCAAGGTCATCGAAAGAAAAAAGAGCAGCAACAAGAACAAGGCGATGAAGAAGTTCTTTCAGGTGTTAAGAATATTATCGCGGTTGCCTCGGGCAAGGGGGGAGTAGGAAAATCTACTGTAGCTGTTAATCTCGCTTGCGGTTTGGCACGCACCGGTGCAAAAGTTGGGCTATTGGATACCGATATCTACGGTCCCAGTATTCCTACAATGATGGATGCCCACGGAAGACCCAATATTACGACCAGTAAGAAACTTATCCCAAAAGAGAAATACGGCGTTCGATTTCTGTCAATGGGTATGCTCGTTGACCCCGACCAAGCCATGATCTGGCGCGGCCCCATGGTAACAAGTGCGGTCAAACAATTTATGAATGAAGTGGAATGGGGTGAACTCGATTACATGGTATTGGATCTTCCTCCCGGAACGGGCGATATCCAATTGACACTGGTACAAACCGTTCCGCTGACCGGAGCTGTTATTGTTTCTACCCCTCAGGATGTTGCACTTGATGATGCCCGGAAAGGCGTGGCCATGTTTAAGAAGGTAAATGTGCCGGTATTAGGCATGGTTGAAAATATGGCGTACTTCATCCCCGACGATATGCCGGACAAGAAATACTATATCTTTGGGAAGCACGGAGTACGTAATCTGGCGGAGCGAATGGGTACCAACTTCTTGGGCGAAATCCCGCTGGAACAGAAAGTGCGGGAGAGCAGTGACGATGGGAAACCTATCGTACTGGGAGATATGGAAACAAAGTCAGCACAAAAATTTGTAGAGCTGTCAAATAATGTAATTCAGCAACTGGCAATTCGGAATCAAGAGCAGGATCCCACGGAAAAAATCGATATCAAGATTCGGCCTTAGGAAAACTGTCATGCTGAACTTATTTCAGTATGATACTTACTTCTTTATAGTTTAGGGTTCAATTGTTATACCGCTGATGCAAGATCTGCTTTCGGTATTCAAAAATATCGCGCAGTTTATTCCTGATCAGTAGCTTATTTACTACCTTACCTAATACCCCGTANGGAGGCACATAATTTACCTGATCGATCATCCTTACCCCCGATTCCACCTCTTCAATTTTATGATGGTGATACCAAAAACGGTATGGGCCTATTCGTTGCTCATCAACAAACTCTTTTCCGGGAATAATATGCTTGATTTCAGTCACCCATTTCGAATGTCCCAACAAGGGAAGCTTTACATCATATTCGATTAGTAAGCCATTGTACATTGTTTCCGGCACNTCACTTATGATCGTGAAGTTGAGTTCCGGAGGCGTGATTTTATTAAGATTTGCCGGATGGGATATAAATTGCCAAAGTTGATCTGCTGAAATATCTAAGATTTGCTCTTGCTGCAATGTATACATGGAAAGCTATTTGTTTGCTTGTAATTTGTCCGATAATGCAGCACTAACCATATAACCACAAGCAAAGGTTCCATCTGGCTAATTTAACCTGTTTGAATCCATTATAGTACTATATCTGATGACTACGAAAGGTTACCCACCATATCCGACCGTGAATCACATTGTAAATTTTTATAATGGGTCAGTCTTATCTCATCAGTACATTCTTTACGACAACAAGCATTTCTTCAATTATTTTCGGATTAAGAGCCGACTCTGACCGCAGCTTAATATGCCTGGCATTTTTGCCTGAGCCTTCCAGTTCAAACCCTTTCTTTTTTAACTCTTTCCATCCATGGAAATAAAGCTTACACATTGTTTCGGTAGGCTGAATCCCACAAATTACATTGTTAGGGTTTTTAAAACTGTACAATGCCATCCCCATCTTTTTGCCGCCACTAACATTTTCATCAACCTCGGGTAGAACTTTCTCTATACTTTTGCGAAGACGAAAGGCAATATGTTGTATCTCTTGGGGCAAAGGATCCGTCAACTCATCAAATGTAGTGGGCGTTTGCTTATAGGGAGTCATATTCATCTCTATTGAATGGTTCAGGTTGCCTAACGCTCGCTTAACCCCTGCAAAAAATTCCAGATCGTAGCCGCAGCCAGTTTTGCCGTTTGGTTATCACGGTCGTGACGCGGATTTACTTCCGACAAGTCAAATGAGGTGACCTGCTCGTTTCGGCCGGCCAGATATGCAGCTGTGAGCCATAAATCGGAACGCAAACCATTTGCACAAGGAGCACTTACACCCGGCGCCTGCGATTGATCAACGGCATCCATATCAAATGTTACCATCAGTCTTTCACTCTCGTGCTGATGAAATAATCCCGAAATGGAGGTGATATTCGTTTCATCTCTCATTTTATATTCCCCGCCACTTTCTTTTATATACTGCAAATGCGACTGTGCTACTGATTGCGGCTGCAATCCCGCCACCAAATACATTTCAGCACATTCACTTTCATGTTCAATAGCCTGAAGGAAAGGGGATCCCGAATGTACTTTTCCATCTTTTAACGGACGTACATCCGTATGAGCATCTAAATTAAAGATTGCCGTTTTCAATCCTGCTTCTGCATATCCAAAGAAATGACCGAATGCAGTTTCGTGTCCACCGCCAAGAATAATGGGAATTATTCCCCGCTCTAAATAACTTGCTAATACCTTACCCAAATTTTGCTGATCCTCCTCTACTTCATAATGGATATTTATATCTCCCACATCCTGTATATTACTCACCAAATCCACAAAAGCATCATAGTTTTCAGGGTTTGGCGTCATTTTATATAACTGTTTGCGAATAGCCTCAGGAGCATCTGCAGCTCCGGCACGACCTCCGTTTATGGTTACTCCTTTATCCGATGGAAAACCTATAATAACGGCTTGGGGAGTATCATTCTTCCCGATATCAGACTCAATTAATTGACCAATTCTCGGGTCATTACCGGTTGTTTTTGGGATATTTACAGATACTTTTTTTAATAATGACATTTTAAAAATTCTTTGTTCCGCTTTTCCATTCTCTGACCAACATAAAAAGCCCCGTCATTAATGTCATGGGCAATACAAACCATCCCATAGCAGCATTAAAATAGGACAGCAAATGATGTTCGCTAGCTGTTAAAATTAAATATACTGTAAAAGCAATATAGTAGCCCAAGAAAAAGATTCCTTCCCAACGGCTGATTAAATTGCCCGTAAAAAAAATGGGCAAACAAACAATTGATGCTGCAATCATCACAGGGATATCAAATCCAACTACCCCCGGCTGTACTGCAATACCACCCGGTAATACAATGGCTGTTAAGCCAACAATACACATAATATTAAATAAATTACTACCAACGATATTACCGACAGCCAAATCACGTTCTCCTTTTATGCTTGCCAATACGGATGTAGCAATCTCGGGCAGCGAAGTTCCTGCAGCTACGATGGTTAACCCGACAACAAGACTGCTAACGCCCAGATATTCAGCATATGTTACGGCCCCGTTTACAAGCCATCGGGCGCCAATTACCAAGAGGAGAAACCCGGCAAGGACAAATACGACGTTCCAAAACCAATAGCGACTTGTTCCTTCCGTATCCGTACATTCATATTTCGATTGAGCCTTGTGCTGTTTTCGAGCGTCATAAACCAAAAATCCAATATAAGCTAATAAGGAAACAAACAGGATCCCACCTTCCATCCGACTGATTACCCCATCCCAAGCGAAAAAATAAAGAAGGACCGAAGCCCCAATCATCAGCGGGACATCAAGTTTTATTAAATTTTTAGAAACGATTAACGGGATAATTACAGCTGAAAGACCCAAAATAAATAGCACATTGAAAATATTACTGCCAATCACATTACCCAGAAGCAGAGCATCTTCTCCTGCAATTCCCGATTGCAAACTTATGGCAAGTTCCGGCGCACTGGTACCAAAGGCTACCACTGTTAGTCCAATTACCAGCGGGGTCATCCCCAAGCGACTGGCCAGCGAAGATGCTCCGCGGACCAACAGTTCAGCTCCACCAATTAAAAATATAAGTCCGGCAATAAAAAAGAGTATCGTAGCAACCAAAACTATTGTACTTGTTTAAGGATGATATATTTATACTAACGATACTATTTCTTTAACAAAAAAATGCCGTCAACATTCTGTCGACAGCATTTTTTAAATTCCGGCTATTGGGTTTTAAAAATTAATGTTCAGAATGCAGAGCTATTCGATTGCCTTCCGTATCCTCAATAATAGCCATGTACCCATAATCATCGTTTATTAAGGTTTTTTTCTGGATAATCTTTCCTCCATTTCGTTTAACCTTATCAAGCACTTTCTGCAGATCAGGATTAGCGCTGATGTAAACTAAAGACCCCTCATGACTGGGTTTATAGAATTCTTTATGTTCACAGATTGCCCCGCCTACTCCTCCCTCCTCAACAGGAAACATAGTCATCTTTAGGTCATTATCCATCTCCATATCCTCCATCTTAATACCAAAGATAGACTCGTAGAACTTTTTTGATCTGCTCAACTTCTTGGCAGGAATCTCAAACCATGCGACAGCATTCTTCATTTTTCTCATTGTTTTTGGCGCCATAATACCCTCCTTTCAGGATTTTTGTTGATGTCTTCTTTTTACCTCGCCGCAGTACTTTGGTTCCAATTATTTGAGTCCCTTCAACTCTGTTAAGTTTTACGTTCAACTTAATTTATTGCCCTTTACAAAAACTCCCATACAATTAGCCCCCTTATAATGATACATCCAAAAATTAGGATCAGAAGCATCAATAATAGCAAAATCGGCTGATTTCCCCTTTTCAATAGAACCCAATTTACTGTCTCGTTTAATAGCCTTGGCTGCATATATTGTCGCTCCTTTCAACACCTCAGCGGGAGCTAGTCGTCCCTGGTTACACGCCAACATCATCGCCAGGGGCAAATCGAAGCTGGGCGCTGACCCCGGGTTAAAATCTGTAGCCACGGCCACCTCAACCCGACCATCCACCAGCTTTCGGCAGTTAAGCGGTTCTTCCTGCGTATACAGCGAAGCCAGCGGAAGCGTTACGCCTACCACACCGGCTTTTACCATTGCCTCGATTCCTTCATTTGAAACCTTCTCCAGATGATCCGCGCTGACAGCCCCCATCTCCGCGGCCAGTTCTGCTCCACCACAACAAGTAAGCTGATCAGCGTGCAGCTTGGGCGTTAACCCCGCTGCTTTTGCAGTCGTAAGAATACGTCTTGATTCTTCAATCGAAAAAGCTGACTCTTCGGCAAAAATATCACAAAATTCAGCCAGTTCTTGTTCAGCCACTTCCGGAATCATCTCCTTTATCACCAAATCGATATATGCTTGGCGATTGTTTTTGTATTCCGGTGGTATAGTATGCGCACCCAAAAAAGTGGGGATGATATGCATTGGCTGATCTTCGGCCAACCGTTGATAGACCCGCAGTATTTTCAACTCATCTTCCACCGACAATCCGTAGCCACTCTTGCACTCAACAGTGGTGACCCCAAGTTTAGCCATCTCTTTTAAAAATCCGGATGCCTTTTCATAAAGCTCATTTTCGCTGGCCTTCCGTGTCTCTTTAACGGTCGACAGAATACCGCCACCTGCTTTTGCAATTTCAAGATAGCTTTTCCCTTGCACGCGCATCGCAAACTCATCAGGACGCCACCCCCCAAAGGCCAGATGCGTATGACAATCAACAAGGCCGGGGATCACCATCTTCCCATCGGCGTCAAATACTTCTTCATTTTTTAACTCTGAAGGAAGATCAGATTCCTGCCCCACCCAAGAAATGGTATCATCTTCCCAGGCAACTGCCGCATTTTTTATGGGATGGATCTCCCCCTGCTCCCCTTCATCTTTGCACGTTGCTAAAAACCCGATGTTTTTTAATACAGGCATTAAAAAAACACTTAATTAATATTTGTTAAATATGGTTCACTTTAATTTTTCTAACTTTCTTTCTACTTCCTCAACCATACTGCGGCTCTGCAGCAGCTCTACTGCCTTGCTGATGTCATCCTTAAAATAATGATCCTCCTCAGCATGTGGGATAGCATCACGCACAAATTCATGAGCAATTTCTACGCCTTTCCCCGGCTTTAGTGGCTTTCGGAAGTCTAGCGCCTGTGCCGCCGTAAATAGCTCAATTGCCAGTACCTGCTCCACATTTTGGTATACCTCCAACAGCTTCAACGCACTGATACTTCCCATACTTACGTGATCTTCCTGACCTAAACTTGTAGGAATTGAATCTACTGAAGAAGGATGACACAACACTTTGTTTTCTGATACAAGCGACGCCGAGGTGTACTGCGGAATCATAAACCCTGAATTGATGCCTGTTTCCTTCATTAGCAGCTCCGGCAACCCATCATGACCCTCAAGCAACAAGTACGTTCGTCGCTCTGAAATGCTGGCCAATTCTGCCAGTGCAATCTTGGCGTGATCAAGTGCCAATGCTAGCGGCTGACCGTGAAAATTTCCCCCGCTGATAATATCACCATTCCCAAAAACAAGCGGGTTATCCGTTACTGAATTCAACTCCGTTTCTATTGTATTTCGGCAATATTGCAATCCATCTCTGCTGGCACCGTGTACTTGGGGAACACATCTCAAACAGTATGGATCCTGTACTTTTCCGCAATCACGGTGCGACTCCAAAATCTCACTTTCAACCAAAAGCTCCCGCACATTCCTAGCCACTTCCTGTTGCCCGTTATGCGGACGAATTTCGTGAATGCGCTCATCAAACGGCTTGATACTTCCCTGTAGCGCCTCCAAACTCATGGCCGCTATCAGATCAGCAGCTTTCATCAAACTGAGTGATTTTTCAAGCACATAAGCTCCGTATGCACCCATCTGCTGCGTACCGTTTATCAGCGATAGCCCGTCTTTAGGCTCGAGATTAATAGTCTCTAAATCATGCTGATTCAACACCTTTTCAGCGGGAATCGTATCAGTCCCTTCATCATTCCAAAATAGTCCATAACCCAGTAGCGGCAGTGACATATGTGCCAACGGAGCCAGATCACCTGAAGCACCCACACTCCCTTTTTCAGGCATGGCGGGAATCAGATCATGATCTGAAAAATAGATTAGCCGATCGAACGTCTTCTCGGATATTCCGGAATTGCCCAATCCCAACGCATGAATTTTTAGCTGAAGCATAAGTCGCGAGATATCTTTGGGGATGAGTTCTCCCACCCCTACTGAATGCGACAAAATCAGATTACGCTGGAGCTGTTCAAGCTGCTCTTCGCTTACCCGCTTGTTTGCCAGAGCACCAAAGCCGGTATTAATCCCATACATCGGATCGTCGCGGTCAAGAGCATTGTCAACTATTGCTCTTGCACTCCTAATAGTGGTTTTATCCTCTTTTAGATGGGCGATACTCTTAGAAAGATCATCATATAAATTGGATATCGTTATTTTCACTGTACCTATATTTTCTTTCCCGATAATTTAACTGAAAATACAAGGTCTGGAAGCTCATCCCAACTTAGATTTTAATATCGCTTATGCTTATCATCTTAGGAATAAAAAGATACTTTAGTCTATGAATCAACTTCTCCTTATTATCGGCATTTCATGGCTGGCGGGATTCACAGCCTTTATNGGCAGCNTCATTGCCCGACTGGAAACCTCTGCCGATACCGAAGCAAAGCAAGAGTTTATTTATGGAATTGTTGCGTTGGGTGGTGGTATACTGCTTGCAGCGGTTGCTTTTGCACTTGCCCCAAAAGCGATTGAAACATTAGGCATCATTACCCTTGGCGTCACATTTTGTTCGGGAGGGCTCGTTTTTTGCGTGGTTGATGCTTTAATCAGTCAAAAAAGCGGCAGTAAAGCCCAACTTATGGCCATGCTNCTTGATTTCATTCCAGAGGCTATTTCTTTGGGGGCATTATTCAGCCAAAANAAAANTCTGGGTATACTGTTAGGCGGATTTATTGCTGCTCAAAATTTACCGGAAGGATTTAACTCATATCGAGAGCTGCAACAATCGGACATTGCTACACGCAAAATTCTGAAGCGATTATTTTTAATTAGTTTCTTGGGACCGCTGGCAGCCTGTGTGGGATATTTTTTCCTACAGGATCATGAGCTCTGGACCGCTGGCATTATGAGCTTTGCTTCCGGCGGAATACTTTATCTAATATTTCAAGACATCGCCCCACAGTCTAAAATGCAGAATCACTGGAAACCGCCGTTAGGTGCGGTTCTGGGATTTGCTATCGGGATGATGGGACATAAATTTTTAGGATAACACATGATGAAACCTGAAACATGTATCTTATGCAATGACGATCAGGTCCGGCATTTTTATAGAGATACTTCTGAACATTATTCTTCGGAATATTACCAGTGTCAGCATTGTCGCCTGATTTTTGCCCCACCCAACGATCGCCCCGATCGCGACGAAGAATTTGCTCGATACGAAACCCATGAAAACGATCCCCAAGATGAAGGATACCGCAATTTTCTGAGCCAGCTTTTTGATCCCCTAAACGAGTTATTAGAACCTAAAAGTAAAGGACTCGACTTCGGATCAGGGCCCGGTCCCACATTGAGCCTGATGTTTGAGGAAGCAGGGCATGAGATGTCCATCTATGACTCTTTTTATGATGACGACTCCTCAGTATTTAATGAAACATATGATTTCATTACGGCTACTGAAGTTATCGAGCACCTCTTTCATCCCGGGAAGGAATTAGAACGATTGTGGGGATGTCTGTGTCCCGGTGGATATTTGGGAATAATGACCAAAATAGCGGAAGACGATGTAGTTTTTTTTGCAGACTGGCACTACAGACTAGACATAACTCACGTAACCTTTTATACCAAAGATACCTTCCGCTGGCTGGCCAAACATTGGAATGCCTCAGTGAATTTTCATGCAGATCGGGTCATTATTTTTCAAAAGTCTTATTAATCAGAAGGCATTTATCACAAAATAATATCCCATTATCCCGCTGGCAATCACTTTCATCAGCGTATTTACCAATAAGCCGGCAAATGAACCAAGGGCTGATCTCAACGCACGATCAGATGTTTTACCGCCAATAATTTCGCCCGCGAAAGCGCCTACAAGCGGCCCCACGATAATGCCCAATGGAGGGAAGAAAAAGATACCGATTGTCATACCGATTAAGCTCCCCCAAATACCATAAGGCGATCCTCCGATTTTTTTTGTGCCGTATGCGGGAATCACATTATCCAAAATCATGATTGCAGCAACAATCAGTGCCCAGACAATTAAAAATGTAGCCGAGAATGGTTGCGAGGAAAGCTGTAAAATAAGCAATCCACAATAAGTTACCGGCGTGCCCGGAACTACCGGAAGAAATGATCCAATGAATCCGGCGATTATTAGCAGCGTTCCAAGAATAAGAAGAATTATATCCATAACGGCCTGTTACCTTAAAAGTTAATCCGATGGCTATATAAAACGATAAATTCTCCAACAAGTTACATCCAAAATTTACGATTGGATGTTAAAAGTCCTAAACTTGTCTTAACAATGGGGTCCATAAAATAAAAAATGTAGGGGTGATGGATTTAAAATCATTCTTCAGTGAACTCAAGAAGCGTAATATTTATAGGGTATCCGTAGTATATGCTATTACAGCTTGGGTGCTAGTTCAAGTTGCCTCGATAGCAACCGACACTTTTGGTGCTCCTCCGTGGGTGATGAAAATGATAATCACTCTCATCCTACTTGGATTTCCCATCACACTTGTGGTTACCTGGGCTTTTGAGGTCACGCCCGATGGGATCAGAAAGATGGGGCCAAAGTCTGGAAACAACCAAGACTATGAAAATACTTTCTGGATCGGCGTTTCTGTTGTAGTTTTAATTTTGTTTGGTGGCTGGTGGTATCTAACGATGGGGCCAAATAACAAACAAGCTGCATCACAAAATATCAGTGATTATTCTATTGCTGTATTACCCTTAAAAAGTATAAGCAGCAGGGATGAACCCTTACCACTGGCCGAGGGGCTCCACGATGATTTATTAACGCGATTGGCTAACGTTTCTGACCTAAAGGTTATCTCCCGTACATCGGTCGAAAAATTTCAAGGAAGTGAGTTAACTCTTCCTGCCATTGCTGATAGCCTAAATGTTAAATGGATACTAGAAGGAAATGTTCAAAAAGGCGGTTCCAAAGTTCAAATTAATGCACAACTCATTGATCCCTCTACAGACACCCATATCTGGGCCGAAACATATCAGCGAGAACTAAACGCGCAGGATATTTTTGCTATTCAAGGAGCAATAGCTCGAGAAATTGCCGATGCTTTACAAGTGGAACTCTCTGCAGGTGAACAGGACCGGATAACTGGCGCCCCATCAGGAGACCTTGAGGCGTATCGTCTATATGCACAAGGTAGGCAAGAACTGGCCCATCGGACATATGGTATAGATGAACACGTAAAAAAAGCTACAGAATACTTTCATAAAGCGATCAAGTTAGATTCAACCTTTGCTCTGGCGTGGTCGGGCTTAGCAGATGCTGCAGCAAATTACTACGGAACACGATCAGATACTCTTTCGTTTCTACCAGTAGATCAAGAAACAGCGGCCAAAAGAGCATTAGAGCTAAATCCTAGTTTAGCTGAGGCACATACTTCTATGGGCCATGTAAAGCTTAAAAACATGAATGCTCCAGCAGCCCGGGAGCAACTAGAACGAGCAATAGAGCTTAAACCAAGTTATTGGGAAGCCCATCACCTACTTGGCGAATTGTACTATAAAATTATGCGTCCTAAACAGGCTTTAAACCACATAAAAATTGCTACTGAGCTCAATCCTCAACACACCCGTGCCCGCCATTTGCTTTACGATGCTTACAATACCATTGGAAAACCAGAGAAAAGCCTTAAAGAAGCCCGGCTTCAAAAAAAGATGGGGCTTGAACATGCCGTAGCAATTGGTGGGGAGGTACGAGCACTTATGGACTTACAAAAACATGAGCAAGCCCAACGGCTTGCGAAAGAAAATTTGAAAACAATTATGGGACCATGGTTTAAAGCCTACCTAATACAAATCACAACAGCACAAGGAGACACCCTCACAGCCCAAAATTATCTTGCCGACCTCAAAGCTTCTGACCTTGCCCCTCGTTACTTGGCATGGGGATATTGGGGGATTGGGAAAACGCAGAAGGCGATTGAAAAATATCAGCAACTCAAACCAAACGACTGGCAATATCCTGGAGCTATGGATGGATTACGCAGACTTGGCAAAAAGTATCCAGATATTCAAGATAGTTCTGAATATAATGAGCTAATACAAAGATTTTACGAAGCTTGGAATTTAAATCCTAATGGGAGCTTTCCGGATGAATAAATTCATATATCATGCCAGAGCTACCTGTTTCCGATATTGACTGATGCATATCGCCCCAAACACTGGACCCACAAACAACACCAGAAACACCAGCGGATCCTGCCACTGCGCCCAAAGCCAATTTGTTAATTGTATGCTTACAATGGTAATCGCGAAACCGATACTGTTGACGATGGTCAAACCGGTAGCCACGTATTCGGAATCCGATGAATGGGCTACGAGCGTTGAAAATTGGGGCGAATCTGAAACCACAAAGGATCCCCATACCAAGAGTAGGGTAATAAAAAGAGCGAACGGCAACTCAACAAAAAATGGCAGCGCCAAACAGCAAATTCCTGAACCAATCAAGGATACAAATGACACTTTTTTACTGCCAGCTGATAGCGACCAATGTCCGCCCAAAGCACAACTTATACCTCCCACAGCAATAGCCCCAAATGACCATAGTGAGATATTTGATGCCGCTAAGCCGTTTATTTGCCCATGAAATTCAATCATAATGGGGATGAACGCCCAAAACGTATATAGTTCCCACATATGTCCGAAGTAGCCAAATGCCGCCGATCGGAAGTTCTTATTCTTAAAGAGGCGAACCATTGCAGATGGCTTGAATTCGCCCTTTTTACTTTGATAAGGTCCATCAGGAACTGCAAAATAAAGAACTACGCCCCCCGCTGTGGCAAACCACGAAGTAGCAAACAGGATTACTTTCCACGGCAAGTCGGCTGAGACAAATTTAATGAGATGCGGAAAGGCCGTACCCAAAACTAAAGCGCCAACCAAATAGCCCAACGCCTTTCCAAGTCCTTCTCTATGCCAGTCCGAAGCTATTTTCATACCCACCGGGTAGATGCCCGCCAAGAAAAAGCCCGTGGCAAATCGGCTGAGCATCAACCAGAAAAAAGTACCGCTATACACCGTTAGAGCATTCGCACTAGCCCCCAAAATAGCACACCACATAAACACTTTACTCGGCGAAATGCGATCTGCAACACTAAGAAAAGCAAAGACCAGCGTACCGATAATGAATCCAAATTGCACGGCCGAAGTGATATATCCAACAGCCATCTCGGTTAGCTGTAACTCCTGCACTAGATCAGGAATAACGGCATTGCCAGCAAACCAGAGCGAAGTTCCGGCGAATTGGGCTAAAACAATAACAGGAAGTATGCGCGTGGGTATAGAGTTCTGCATCAATTACTCCACCATTGGCAGATCTACGCCGCGCTCTTTGGCCGTTTTGATGGCTTCGTCATAACCGGCATCCGCATGACGCATTACCCCACTGCCGGGATCATTGGTCAGCACACGTTCGAGTCGCTTATCAGCCGATTTTGATCCATCGGCCACACAAACCATTCCTGCATGAATGGAATATCCAATACCAACACCACCTCCGTGATGCAGCGATACCCAACTAGCTCCGCTTGCTGTATTTAACATAGCATTCAGCAACGGCCAGTCGGCAATAGCATCGGATCCATCTTTCATGCCTTCAGTTTCGCGGTTAGGGGATGCCACCGAGCCGGTATCCAAATGGTCACGACCAATAACAAGCGGGGCATCCACTTTGCCCTTTTTGACAAGCCAGTTAAACTTGGCCCCCATCTCCGCGCGTTCCCCGTATTCCAGCCAGCAGATACGAGACGGCAATCCCTGGAACTGCACCTGATCCTGTGCTTTATGAATCCAGCGGTGAAGGGCTTCTTTTTCAGGAAAAGTCTCTAATACAGCCTGATCAGTGGTATAAATATCTTCGGGATTACCGGATAACGCTGCCCATCGAAACGGACCCGATCCTCTGCAAAAAAGTGGGCGTACAAAAGCAGGCACAAATCCGGGAAAATTAAAGGCCTCTTCCATACCACGATGATCGGCCACCTGTCCCCGCAAATTATTGCCATAATCAAAGGTGATAGCTCCTTTTTCCTGCATTTTAAGCATCGTTTCCACATGCGTTACCATCGAGTCGAGCACGGCATCCTGGTACATTTCTGGATTTAATTCACGTTCTTCGGCGGCCTCTTCGACCGACATTCCTGCCGGAATGTATCCAAGATGAAGGTCATGAGCTGCCGTCTGATCCGTCAACACATCTGGAATCACATCCTTTTCAAGCATTTTGGGCAGAACCTCGGCCACATTCCCCAGCAACCCAATAGATAACGCTTCCCCTTTTTCTTTGGCATCCAGTGCCTTATCGAGAGCCTCATCCAAATTGGTACACTTAGTATCACAATAACCGGTTTTAATACGGCGATCTATATGGCTTTCTTCCACCTCTATGGCTATACATACCGCACCGTTCATCGTAGCGGCCAACGGTTGTGCACCACCCATACCACCAAGACCAGCAGTAACCAGCAGTTGGCCTTCGAGCGTACCGTCAAATTTCTGGCGGGCACATTCGGCAAAGGTTTCGAAGGTACCCTGCAAAATTCCTTGTGTACCGATATAAATCCATGAACCCGCCGTCATCTGTCCATACATTGTCAATCCCATTTTATCAAGGCGACGAAATTCATCCCAATTAGCCCAGTTTGGTACCAAGTGCGCGTTAGCGATAAGTACGCGCGGGGCTTCTTCGTGGGTCCGAAATACGCCCACCGGCTTGCCGCTTTGCACCAAAAGCGTCTCGTCATTCTCAAGTCGTTTCAGCGTTTCAACAATCTTGTGATAGCTCTCCCAGTTACGCGCCGCTTTGCCACTCCCGCCATAGACGATTAGCTCATCAGGCTTTTCAGCCACATCCGGGTCAAGATTATTCATCAACATGCGCAGGGCAGCCTCTTGGTGCCAGCCCTTGCACTGCAGATCAGTTCCCGTTGGTGCTTTAATATTTTTGACAACGCCTTTATCTGTACTCATCACCACTATTTTTACTTTTTATTTTCAAATAATGTAATAAATATAACGCGTTTTTACGTACCGCATAAAGCTGTTTGAAAATCCGAGTATCAGCCGTTAAATAATAGAGACACTAAAAAGTTGCTTCACTATGTCGGTTTAATTATCATGCACGGCGTAAATCTATTATGTTATTGGGAATTGCAATTCTAAATAAATACCAGTTTCAATGGCAAACGAACAAACAGGCACGGTAAATGCTGCCCAACAAAATGACTTTTTTGGTCATCCGCGGGGGCTGTCAACGCTATTCTTTACTGAGCTTTGGGAACGCTTCAGTTACTATGGGATGCGAGCATTGCTCGTTCTGTATATGACAGCAGAAACGATGACCGCGAATCCCGGACTGGGATTTAGTGTTGGCAAGGCTACCGCTATATATGGACTCTATACTTTTTTCGTTTACGTACTTTCACTACCAGGCGGATGGATCGCCGATAAACTTTGGGGACAACGTAAAGCTGTTTTCGTAGGTGGTGTTATCATTGCCGCCGGACACTTTAGTATGGCTGTCCCATGGATTGAATTTTTCTACCTTGGCCTGGCGCTTATCGTAATTGGTACTGGCTTACTGAAACCCAACGTCAGTTCTATGGTCGGTGACCTTTATCCCGAGGGCGGCGCCCGACGTGATGCAGGTTTCTCTATCTTTTATATGGGGATTAACTTCGGTGCCATTTTGGGGCCATTGCTTTGCGGTGTTCTTGGCGAAGGCTACAACTGGCACTTAGGATTCTCACTGGCCGGTTTCGGCATGGTGCTCGGACTTATTTCTTATAAGTTTGGATATAAATTCCTCGGTAATGCCGGTGACCTTAAAACCGGTGAGACTGAGGAAGTACTCCAGGCACGTAGTCGAAAATTCTATGCCACCATTTCGGCTGTAGCTGCTGCAATCGTTGCCTTTATTTTCCTGATGAGTTCCGGAGTTATAAACCTTAGCCTGCAAAATTTAGCCGGATATCTTGGCGGTGCTGCTGTTGCAATTACTATTATCTTTTTTGGATACATTATCTTCTTTGGCGGTCACAACAGGGAAGAACAAAAGAAACTGGGCGTTATATTCTGGCTGTTTATTCTTGCTGCCCTTTTCTGGAGCGGATTTGAGCAAGCAGGTTCATCTCTCAACCTATTTGCCAAAGATCTTACCAATCGTTCTATCGGAGATGTGGCATGGCTTGATGGTGGAGTAGCACTCTTAATTACGGCCCTTATTGCTATCCCCATTTTATATGTCGTTTATCGCGTATACAATCGGGATAACTTATGGAGCTTTGCAAAAGGTGTCGTTGCTGTTTCCTCGGTTGGAATTCTAATATTCCTGTGGTGGCTCATACAGCGCATTGGCATCGGATGGGAAACACCGGCCAGCACACTTCAGCTTATTAATCCCTTTTTTATTGTTGTATTTGCACCCATTTTTGGGTTTATGTGGACATGGCTNGCAGCTCGCAATGCCAATCCATCTATTCCCGTAAAATTTGGTTTGGGACTTTTTGGCCTCGCTGCAGGATTCTTTGTCCTCTCGTGGGGTGCCGCCAATGCCACCGAAGCAAATCCGGTAAGTCCTGCCTGGCTCGTCGTTACTTATTTTCTACATACGGCCGGTGAGCTTTGCTTGTCACCTGTAGGACTTTCATCCATGACTAAGTTGGCACCAAAATCACGTGTCAGTCAAATGATGGGAATCTGGTTTGTGGCAGCTGCCGTAGGAAACCTCTTTGCAGGTCTTATGGCCGGTCAGCTTGAAGTGCTCTCTGAATCCAGCCTCTTTTGGTGGGTAGCCATGATTGTAGGCGGTGGCGGAGTTATTGCCTTGATTGCAAGTCCATTCGTACAAAAATTAATGGGCGATGTAGAGTAACGTTTTTGAATACCTTTTACCCCGAACCCTGTCAGAGTATAGGACTTTGACAGGGTTTTTTATTTGAATGATATAAGGGACAAAACCCCTTATATTTATTACTATGACAAAACAGGAAGGCACTAACAATACAGAAGAACAACAAGAAATCAACCAGAAGCAACCAATTGCGGCTATTGCCACTCCCGTTGGCGAAGGGGGTATTGCCGTAATTCGCGTATCCGGTAAGAATGCCATTGCCAAAGTTAATGAAGCATTTGAGGGCCAAAATTTAACCGATCAACAATCACATACAGTACATTTTGGCAAGATTGTAGATAAGGAAGGAAATGTGGTAGATGAAGTACTAGCTACGTTATTCCATTCACCAAAATCGTACACTGGAGAAGAAACGGTAGAAATTTCGTGTCACGGCGGTGTTCTTGTCACGCAGGCTGTACTCGAAACTATGTTAGCGCTGGGTATCAGCTCGGCCGAACCGGGGGAATTTACCCAGCGGGCTTTTCTAAATGGTAAAATGGAGCTCAGTCAGGCAGAAGCCGTTGCCGATCTTATCCACGCCAAAAGTCAAAAAGCCATGGATGCGGCTCATCAACAACTTGAAGGTCAGCTCGGCGAACACATCAAACAATTTCGTCAGCAAATTATTGATGCCACAGCCATGGTGGAACTCGAGCTCGATTTTGTGGAAGAAGACGTGGAGTTTGCCGACAAAGAAGAGCTGGAGCGTCTGCTGAAAGAACTGGATTCAGAAATTGATAACTTGTTGGCCACCTACGAAACAGGACGGCTGGTCAAACACGGCGTGCGTACCGTTTTTATTGGGCTACCTAACGCCGGTAAATCCACCCTGCTGAATACACTGGTGGGCAAAGAACGTGCGATTGTTACCGATATTGCGGGCACTACGCGCGATACCATTGACGTGGACTGGAGTTACGACGGCCTTCGGTTTAAGCTTACCGATACTGCCGGACTTCGCGATACCGAAGATGTCATTGAGGCCGAGGGTGTTAAGCGGTCGCAGGAGGCTTTTGAAAAAGCCGATCTGGCAGTCTATCTGAAAGATCTATCAAAAGAGCTCACCCAGGAAGAGCGGGAAGATATCGCCCAATTCCAAAAAAGTGCAGGAGAAACGCCATTTGTGTTTATTGGCACCAAAAACGATATCGCGTTGGATATCGAGGACGAACGCATGGACTACGACTTAAAAATATCAGCGCTCGAGGGTGAAAAAATAGACGAACTCAAAAAGCTGATGAAACAGCGGGCGCTCGAAAATAAAGCATATGACTCATCTAGTCTACTGGTCACATCCAGCCGTCATCGCGATGCCCTACAAAATGCCCAGAAAAATGTACGCAGTGCCTTAAAAGCACTTGATCGCGGTATGACCGGCGATTTCCTTTCTATTGATCTACGCTCAGCCCTTAAAGATCTAGGGACCATTACCGGGGAAATAACTACCGAAGATATATTGGATTCCATTTTCTCACGGTTTTGTATCGGTAAGTGAAGCTGTTTTCTATTCTTTAACTAACTCCTTTAGATACTTTCATTTAAGCCATTAAACAGTATAAATAAAGAGTCTTCTGAAGTTAAGCTCTTAAAGGGGATCTTTTCGGGAGCTTGGTAGTATAAAAACTTTGATATAGCTTCATCTTTTATAGATTTGCCGTAATGGGCTGCCGTTATGATTTGAAAGTCAACAATCTATAGCTTAACTGGATATCTACACAAAATGTAGCCATTGTACAGTAAACAGTTGAGTAAAATGTTACTTCCTTTTTTTTAGTTCTATTCGATTTTAATTAACAACTGTAAATACTGTCTGAACATCAGAGGGAGTTGAAGCTATAACAGCAAACTTACTCTCGTCATTATATTCAAAATCACTATACCCTTGCTCAACAGTAGTTATAATTTCTTTTACTCTTTCATAGCTAAAATTGGGTTGACCATCTTTAACCATTCTACCAGGCAGATCTTCTAATGCAACTTCTTCCAAATTAAACTCAGGATTTGCACGAAATGACCAAATTGCCAGCTGAATTTCACGATAAGTAATCTCAGCATTATTAGTCATTAGATCATCTTTGATATTGATCAAATAATTAACCGGTTTCCACTTCTCAACCCGATACGTAGAGTAGAGTTCAACCCCATTGTAGACACCGTTTTCAGAATCGATTTCGGTCTGCCAATCAATACACCACCCCTCTCCGATACCATTTTGGATTACATCATTTTGTTCAATATCACTGAATTCAATTCTAAAAAATGCTTTATTATCCTTATTAACCGTGATTGTTGCATCTTTTCCTTCAGGGATCAGGATTACTTCTTCCACTGATTCAAGGGATTCAGATAGTTGTTTATCGTTTTGTTCTAAAATTTCGCATGAAGCAAATACAAATAAACTAAGCACGAATATTGAAAGGATAATTAAGTGGGTCTTTTCTAACATGATTGGCGCTTATTTTATTATTTCTCTTTTAATGACTTCAAATAATATTACTTTAAATATGGTAGAAAATTTGTACTCTTTCTAATTAATATGCTTTAATCTTATGTACTGATCAGCAATACTATTGGTCAACTGAGTGTCTTGTAAAATGTAGTAAGTTCCTATGATTATGAGACAAGTTTAAAGACACTTTTCCTTTGGTTTTATTTTAGTACTTCTAACACTTTTCAAATTGCTTTTGCTCTCATTACTATACTCGGCATTCCTGTTATAATTGTATTATTAAAATCTCTAAGCACCAACTTTAATCCAATAAGTGCCGTAAAAGGAATCAGATTTTTGATCATTATATATGACACTTCCTATCCCATCTATTTGAATAATATATTTTCCTTTGTACTCGGAAATATCCATCCTACAAACAGAATCATTAACCATCTGAATCCCAATATAGATTAATATGAAAATTTTACTGATAGGCGGAACCGGAACAATCGGATCAAAAGTGGCCAAACGACTTAATGGCGATTATGAGCTCATCATTGCCGGAAGAAGTTCGGGCGACGTGCAAGTGGATATAACTA
>P_1C_Sed_2_UnCtyDRAFT_1000150_pt1 | contig 21243 bp, 36 predicted proteins | sample Pon1CUnioCityCA_4_FD_10229 | JGI IMG/M metagenome (IMG submission 10229) | reverse complement strand
GCATAATATTCTCGCAGCTCTTTTTTAAAGATATGTACGACAACATTTACATAATCAAGAATAACCCATCGGCGGGTTTCACGGCCTTCTTCTTTCCAGGCTTTTTCATTGAGCTGCTCTTTGGTTTCTTTGTTGACGTTATCGGCGATAGCTTTAATTTGCACGTCCGTATTAGCATGGCAAATAACAAATTTATCTGCCAGGGTTGTCAATTCATGTACATCAAGTACCGTAATATCTTGAGCTTTACGGTCTAGTAGAGCCTCACCAATGACCTCAATAAGTTTATCAGAATCAACGGTTTTTTGCTCATTGGAGCTGCTAAACTGTTGATTAGTTTGGGGGGATGTATCTGTCATATAATAGGTATTATAATTTGAGTGATTTATAATCAGATCCGATGACTACGGTGGCATCTAGATAAAAGTCTTCTGATGCTTCTATAAAAACATGTTCTTCTGCGATGCCCAGCGCATCGGCTACACGCTTGGCATTTTTTGTATTAAAGGTACGGGCTATAACCACCGTATTTTGCATGTCAAAATTTTTAAAATTGCCGGTTTCTACGACATCAAAACCGTTTTTACGTAATGCGGAAGTAAAATCATTGGCTAAGCCCGGAACACCGCAGCCGTTCAAGACTTCCAGTTGAATAATGTTTCCTATTAGTTCCGCATTGTTAGTTGCTCGTTGGTTTTCAATACGCGGATAAATAATGCGGGTAAATAATCCGAAGATAAGAATGGCTAATAAAAGGCTTAGAAAGCCTATAGTTGCGTTTAAAGCAAAAGAATTCGTTTCGCTATTCTTTGATGTCATTAATTACTATTTCCAAAACTCAAAAATTACGATCATGGAATGGTGCTGCGAAAGGGTTATGATGCATTCCCGAGGACCATGGATTCATTCCGTATCCATAGCCGGGCACCTGCTGAAATTGTATGCGAATATTACTACGATCGCTTATCTGATAATTAAGTTCAGCGTTACGGATTAAAAATTGGGTATCCATACCATTACTAGAGCTTGGTGACAACATGCTGTTACCAAACGGTGAATGTAGCAACGAAAGGTCCACCCGCCCGGTCAAATCCTCCGAAAAGAAGAAGTGCATCGTATTGGTATAGGCATTCATGTTTTGGAATTGTCCACCAAAACTTGAAAACATCATCGAGTAGGAATGATCCATTTGCATATTAAACAGGTTGCCAAGATTTGCACCTTGGCTGGGATCACTTTGTTTGACGATTGGGCCCATTAGCTCAGAACTATTGTTGACTTCTGATCTCAGTTGCGCATGTGTTACTGAACTGAGCCCAACCAAAAATAAAATGACTAAACCTACCGCTGAAATAAATGCTGTTTTTTTCATCATAAGACAAATACCAAATTTTTAATCTCTTAAGAACTAATATAACGATTAGTTCGTAAAGAAAGTATAATGAAGTCTTTATCTAAGATAAAGAGTTTGGATATCATCTATCGCAATCTTTATAAATTCAGAATAACTCAAGAGTCAAAACTTCATTCAAGGCTCACTGATTGTTACCATTAGCAGGTTATATGAAGTAACGGATTCGAATCACCTGAACCCGCAAGATTTAACGGTTTACGAGACCGCCCCGTTCGACTACTCTGGCACATCTGCCAGCAAAATATTGCCGTTTGTCCTACGGGATAAAATAGAGTATATTTGGAACGCTTTGAATCTGACTAAAATACCGGTTAAGCAAAACAAATAAAAGCCCATAGTTCGATAATGAAACTCACCGATTTTAAATTTGAGACAGAAGATTTTAATGTCCCCGACGAACCTGTACAGCCACGAGATGCTGCTAAGCTGATGGTTCTTAATCGAGAAGATCAATCCATTAAGCACGAAACATTTGCAGATATTCACAAATACATGGACGAGGGAGACGTTCTAATTTACAATGATACCAAAGTCTTCCCTGCGCGGCTAAAGGGAAAGAAAGAAAAAACAGATGCCGATATTGAGGTGTTTTTGCTTCGGGAACTGGTGCCAGAAAACATGCTTTGGGATGTTTTGGTTGAACCTGCTCGAAAAATCCGTATTGGGAATAAATTGTACTTCGGACCCAATTTGATGGCAGAGGTAATTGATAATACGACTTCTCGCGGTCGAACAATCCGTTTTCTTTTTGAAGGATCTAATGAAGAGCTATACCATATTTTGGATAATATCGGTGAGATGCCGTTGCCTCCGTATATTGAACGCGAAGCCCGTGAAGAAGATAAGGAGCAGTATCAAACTATTTTTGCAAAAGAGCGTGGTTCAGTAGCAGCGCCTTTCGCCGCTATGCATTTTACTGAAGAGCTGGTTGAGAAGTTAGAGGATAAAGGTGTTGAGCTTCTGCCAATTACCATGCATATCGGGTGGGGGACATTCCGTCCGTGTGAAGTGGAAGATCTGACGAAGCATCGAACCGATTCTGAAAACTATTATATTTCTAAGGAAACATCATCTAAAATTAATGAAGCGCTGGCTGATGATGACCGTAAAGTTGTTGGTTGCGGTACAACCTCGGTGCGGACTATTGAGACAAGTATTACTGCAAGTGGTATTTCAAAACCGGGTACAGGATGGACGGATAAATTTATCTTTCCCCCTTACGATTTTAAAATAACCGAAGGCGTTATTACCAACTTCCATCGTCCCGAGTCAACAATGCTCATGTTGGGTGCTGCTTTTGCCGGCTATGATTTTCTGATGGAAGCCTATGAGGAAGCGCAGGAAAATGATTATCGCTTCTTTGCTTTTGGTGACTCAATGCTGATACTCTAAGTTGTGACTACGAAAGCCCTCATTATTCCGGCTGCGGGTGCGGGGAGTCGTATGCAGAAAGATACGCCCAAACCCTTTTTACAGTTGGGTGACCGTACTATACTGGAGCAGACTATCCGTCGTTTTTTACCGCTCGGTGGATTGCAACAGGTTTTAGTAGCTACTTCAGCATCTTTTTTGGAGAAAGCTGGACATATTCTTGAAGAGGTACTGCCGTCCCGGATAAAGGGAAGTTGTCTGAAGGGTGGAGAGTCGCGACAAGAGTCCATATATAATGCATTGAAGGATGTGGCTGATGTTAACCTTGTGATTGTTCATGATGCTGTTCGTCCTTTTATTGAACTGTATCATATTCAGCGTTGCTGTAATACAGCCGAGAAATACGGGGGGGCAGTTTTGGGAGTGCCCGCAAAGGATACCATCAAGCGTATTGATAAACAGCAGAAAATAAAAGAAACGCCAACGCGGGAATTTTTATGGCAGACCCAAACGCCACAAGTATTCCAAAAAGATTTGCTTGTTCGGGCATACGAAAAGGCACTCGAAGATGATTTTGTTGGAACGGATGATGCCTCATTGGTTGAGCGGTTAGGCGAAACAGTGAAAATGGTTAAGGGAGATCGATCCAATTTCAAAATCACTTATCCCTTGGATTTGGAGCTAGCAAAATTATTAATCGATAAGGATAAATAGTATGCGCATCGGATATGGATACGATGTACACCGGTTTATAGATGGTGGCCCTCTAATTTTAGGGGGCGTAAAGATCCCTTTTGATAAAAGCTTGTCGGGTCATTCTGATGCAGATGTTTTGCTACACGCCATTACTGATGCTTTACTCGGCGCGTGTGCATTGGGTGATTTGGGAAAGCATTATCCGGATACCTCTGAAGATTATGAGGATATCGATAGCAGGGTGTTGTTGCGAGACGCATTGAGGCTTATTGAGGAAAGAGGATACTCCGTAGGAAACGTTGATGCCACCGTTGTAGCAGAAATGCCAAAACTGGCATCTTATATTGGTCAGATGCGCCAAACAATTGCTAGAGATTTGGGAGTTGATACTGATAAAGTATCAATTAAGGCCACAACATCCGAGGAATTAGGGTTTGAAGGCCGTGCCGAAGGTATTTCAGCAAGAGCAGTAGTTTTATTAGAGGAGAATGAGTAATGGCTGAGCAATTTGTTCGGGAAGCCGTACAATTTATTAATACGCTTCCTCCGTCAAGTATTTACCTGGTGTTCTTTTTGGTGGCCTATGTCGAGAATATCATACCACCCATACCCGGTGATGTGTTAGTTGCTTTTGGAGGATACTTGGCCGCAGAGTCAGTTATCGGATTAGTTCCCGTTTTATTACTTACCACAATAGCTTCAGTTATTGGGTTTATGAGTATGTATTGGATTGGCAGCCGGTGGGGGGCTCTGATTCAAGAAAAGAAGAAACAGTTCTGGCTGCTTCGATTTATACCACTAAAATATATAAATAAGGTTCGGTCTTGGATGCAACGATGGGGGATGGGAGTTGTAGCAGCAAATCGCTTTTTGGCAGGTACACGATCAGTGATTTCTTTAACAGCGGGATTGAGCCATACCCGAATTAGCAGTACAATTTTTTACTCCGCATTAAGCTCAATTTTGTGGAATGGTATTTTACTTGGTTTTGGATGGATCGTGCACGAGAATTGGCAACTTATTGGAAAATACCTCTCGCTCTATGGAAGAATAATTTTAGCAGGCATTGCTATCTTTATAGGAATTAGAGTGATAGTCTATTATTACAACAAGCGGAGGCCGAATTGATATTTTTTTGTAGGCACAGAAGAAAAAAGATTTAATTGGCAATTTTGTGTTGACAAAAATAAAAACTGTACTTAGTTTTGGAGTCTTTCGGCCAAGGGCTGATTGTTGCATTGGAATGTCAGTCTAAAGATATAGGAAAGGCTCGATAAGCCAGCGTAGCTCAGGGGTAGAGCAGCTGTCTTGTAAACAGCCGGTCATCGGTTCGAATCCGGTCGCTGGCTCACTTGGTTTGTCGAGTATCCTGAAAGCTTGGCGGAAATGAATTTTGACATATTGATAATCACTTGGGGGGATACCAAAGTGGCCAACTGGGGCAGACTGTAAATCTGTTGGCGTGAGCCTTCGTAGGTTCGAATCCTACTCCCCCCACACTAAGCGGGCGTAACTCAATTGGTAGAGTGTCACCCTTCCAAGGTGAATGTTGCCGGTTCGACTCCGGTCGCCCGCTCAGCCCCATGTGGGAGAAAGCACAAGCCGTTATAGCTCAGGGGTAGAGCACTTCCATGGTAAGGAAGGGGTCGTCGGTTCAATTCCGACTAACGGCTCTGCAAGTGCAGAAACAATTACTGATGTGATTCTGAACATTTAACTGTAAACTTTATTTACTCATGGCAAAAGAGACATTTCAGCGAAACAAGCCACACGTAAACATAGGAACGATAGGTCACGTAGACCACGGGAAGACGACCCTGACGGCGGCGATTACGACCGTAATGGCCAAGCACCACGGCGGGGTAGCCAAGCAGTTTGTCGACATTGACAACGCCCCCGAGGAGAAAGAACGGGGGATTACGATCTCGACGGCGCACGTCGAGTACGAAACCGAAGCGCGCCACTATGCGCACGTGGACTGCCCGGGCCACGCCGACTATGTGAAGAACATGGTGACGGGAGCGGCCCAGATGGACGGGGCGATCTTGGTGGTGGCAGCCACTGACGGCCCGATGCCGCAGACCCGCGAGCACATTCTGTTGGCCCGCCAGGTAGGCGTCCCGCAGATTGTGGTCTTCATGAATAAGACGGACCTGGTCGACGACGAGGAGCTGATTGAGCTTGTCGAGCTGGAAGTCCGTGAGCTGCTGAGCTCCTATGAGTTTGACGGCGACAACATTCCCGTCATCCAGGGATCGGCCCTCAAAGCCCTTGAAGGCGACGAGGAGCACGAGCAAAGCATCCTGGATCTGATGGATGCCGTCGATGAGACGATTCCGACGCCCGAGCGCGATGTGGACAAGCCATTTTTGATGCCCGTCGAGGATATTTTCTCGATTACCGGCCGCGGTACCGTGGCAACGGGGCGTATCGAGCGCGGTGTGGTGCAGCTGAATGATGAGATTGAGATTGTAGGTATTATCGAAGACCCGATGGACTCGGTCGTCACCGGCATTGAGATGTTCCGCCGGATGCTCGACGAAGGCCAGGCCGGCGACAACGCCGGGATCCTGCTGCGCGGGGTCGACAAGGAAGACCTCCAGCGCGGGATGGTACTCTGTGAGCCGGGCTCGATTACCCCGCACAAGAAGTTTGAATGCGAGGTATATGTACTGAGCAAGGACGAAGGCGGCCGACACACGCCGTTCTTCGACGGCTATCGCCCGCAGTTCTATTTCCGGACCACGGATGTGACCGGATCCTGCGAGCTGCCCGACGGCGTAGAGATGGTAATGCCGGGCGACAATGTGACGATGGAAGTGAGTCTGATTCAGCCGGTAGCGATGGAAGAAGGCCTGCGATTTGCGATCCGCGAGGGCGGCCGCACGGTAGGTGCCGGTGTTGTAACTGAAATTATAGAATAAAAAAGTTCTGATAAGTGGCTACTCAACAAAAAATCAGAATTAAACTTAAGTCGTACGATCACAATTTGATCGACAAATCGGCTGAAAAGATAATTCAGACAGTAAAATCAACGGGAGCTGTGGTATCTGGACCGATACCGCTTCCGACCAAGAAAAATATTATTACAGTGAACCGATCCGTTCATGTTAACAAAACTGCTCGTGAGCAGTTTGAATATCGTTCTCACAAACGTTTGATCGATATTCTCTCAACGGGATCGCAAACTGTAGATGCATTAATGAAGCTGGAGTTGCCCTCTGGCGTCGACGTAGAAATTAAAGTGTAACATTTATAATCACTGAACAATGAGTAGTGGTTTGATAGGAAAAAAGATTGGCATGACCAATGTCTTTGATGACAATGGTAAAAATTATGCCGTAACGGTTATAGAAGTTGATCCCAATGTTATTACGGAGATCAAAACAAATGAAGAAAACGGCTATGAAGCTGTACAGCTTTCTGCTTTTGATAAAAAGGAGAAAAGCACTTCAAAACCGTTGAAAGGACATTTTGAAAAGGCTGGAACAACACCAAAGAAATACATCAAGGAATTCAGAGATTTTGTTCCTGAAGATGCTGAGCTCGGAGATGAGTTGAATATCGAAGATGTTTTTAACATTGGTGACAATGTTGATGTAGTTGGTGTGTCTAAAGGAAAAGGATTTACCGGTGTGGTTAAGCGCCACAACTTTAGTGGTGTTGGTGAAGCGACACACGGTCAGCACGACAGACAACGCCACCCGGGTTCTATTGGTCAGGCATCTGATCCAGCTCGAGTATTTCCTGGTATAAAGATGGCCGGTCGAAGTGGTAATGAACGTAATAAAATCAAGAATTTGACGGTTGCTAAGATATTTAGTGAATCTAACTTGATGATGGTTACTGGTTCTATACCCGGCCCAAATGGACGATTTGTTGAAATTTACAATAGACAGTAAGAGATAACTAGCAATGAAGCTTCCGATATTAACAACTGAAGGTAAAGATAGCGGAGATCAGATTGAGTTGGCTGATTCTATTTTTGGAATTGAGCCTAATGAAACTGCTATCTATGAAGATGTCCGCCGATATATGGCCAATCAGCGCCAGGGGACATCAAATACAAAAGAACGAGGACAGGTACGTGGTGGTGGTCGTAAGGCTTATCGCCAGAAAGGAACCGGTCAAGCTCGACGAGGTTCTATTCGGTCCCCACTTTTGAAAGGTGGTGGAACGGTTTTTGGTCCAAGTCCTCGAGATCATTCATTTAAAATGTCTAAGAAGACCAAGCGTTTAGCTCGTAAATCAGCATGGTCTGCAAAGGCAGCTGATGAAGCAATTAAGCTCGTAGATGATTTTACATTCGATGAGCCTAAGACACGGAAGGTTGCTGATATTCTTAAGAGTCTGGATATAGAGGATCTAAAGGTTCTAATTTTGACTGCAGACACTGATAAAGTGCTCTATAAGTCTGCTCGAAATATTCCAAATGTAGAAGTACTGGAAGCAGACAAACCTACGACATATCAGATTCTTGATGCTGATGTTATTTTAATTCAAAAAAGTGCTGTAGAAGTACTGCAAGGATCAATTGAATCTGCTGAGGAGGCTGTAGCATGAAACAAGTATTAAAGAAACCATTAATTACGGAAAAACTTACTCGCCTTCAGGAAGAAGGCAAGTATGCTTTCAAAGTAGATAAGCATGCATCAAAAGCGGATATCAAACAAGCTGTGATCGACAGATATCCGGAAGTAAAGATTAAAAAGATTAACACAATGATTATGCCTTCTAAGCCAAAAGGCCGATATACCCAAAGTGGTTATATTGTTGGCCGTGAAAAAGTTTGGAAGAAAGCAATTGTAACTCTTAAAGAAGGTGAAATAGACTTCTTTAGCGAAATTTAGAAACCAATAGTTCAATGCCTACTAAGAAATCAAAACCATCTACACCCGGTTCCAGACACAGAATTTCTCCTGTGTTTGATGATGTGACCGTTAGCAAGCCGACTGTTAAACGGCTTGTAAAAGGTAAGGGACAATCAGGTGGACGAAATAAGCAGGGACGAATGACTTCTCGCCATCGTGGCGGAGGTCATAAGCGTCGATATCGTCAGATTGATTTTAATCGCGATAAGCATGACATACCTGCTAAAGTTCAAACAATTGAATATGATCCCAACCGCTCAGCAAGAATTGCTCTTGTTGCTTATGCTGACGGAGAAAAGCGCTATATCATTGCTCCGAATAAGTTAAGTGTTGGAGATACTATTATTAGTGGCAAAAAAGGGGTTGAGCCTGATGTTGGTAATGCTATGCCGATGAAGCACATGCCACCTGGTACTTTTATTCATAATATCGAGTTGCATCCAGGACAAGGAGCGCAACTCTGCAGAAGTGCTGGAACATCAGCACAAATGGTTGCAAAAACAGATCGTTACGTAACTGTTAAGTTGCCATCTAGTGAAGTACGCATGATTTTAGGTAACTGTATTGCAACAGTTGGATCAACCAGTAATCCCGATCACTTTAACACAACAATGGGTAAGGCGGGACGAAATCGCTGGAAAGGAAAGCGACCTCATACACGAGGTGTTGCAATGAACCCGATTGATCACCCAATGGGTGGTGGTGAAGGTAAAGCTTCAGGTGGGCATCCGCGTTCACCATGGGGGCAATCTTCCAAAGGATTAAAGACAAGAAAACGTAAGAAACTTTCGGACCGATATATTGTTCGGAGTCGCAAAAAGTCTAAAAAGTAATTAGTTATGCCAAGATCGCTAAGAAAGGGACCTTTCGTATATTACAAGTTGCAGCGTAAGATCGATGCAATGAATGAGAGCGGTAAAAAGAATGTCATAAAAACATGGTCGCGTAGCTCTATGGTTACGCCTGATTTCGTTGGACTGACATTAGCTGTTCATAACGGGAAGCAGTTTATACCCGTTTATATTACCGAAGAAATGGTGGGTCACAAACTGGGAGAATTTGCTCCCACAAGAACGTTTCGTGGACACCCAGTGAAGTCTAAAGCAACACGTGAAGCACCGAAAAAACCAGGACAATAGAGTATTATGGCTGAAGAAAAATTTGAAGCACGAGCTACGCAAAAACATCTTCGCAGATCGCCTCGCAAAGTACGCTTAGTTGTTGATTCTGTAAGAGGAGATCGTGTCGATAAAGCCCTTAAGAAGCTGGAATTTACTAACAAAGGGGCTGCAGATGAAGTAGCAAAAGTTGTTAAGTCGGCAGCTGCAAACATTCGAGATAAGTTTCAGGAAGCCCGACTTGATAACCAAGAGATTTATATTACAGAAATTTTTGTAAACGAAGGTGCGACACTGAAGCGCATACAGCCAAGAGCAATGGGGCGTGCTAATCAGATACGCAAACGTACAAGTCACATCACGGTTGTTGTGGCTAATAACAAAGAATTAGTTAATCAATAAACGATAATACCTTGGGACAGAAATCACATCCAGTAGGTTTACGACTCGGTATCATTCGCGGTTGGGATTCCAATTGGTATTCCGAAGAGAATGAACCCGAAATTTTATATGAAGACACGAAGTTGCGCGAGTATTTGCACACTCGTCTTCAAAATGGAGGGCTTTCTCGAGTCATAATCGAACGTACACCAAAACGAATATTACTTACACTTAAAACCAGCCGACCCGGTGTTATTATTGGGAAAGGTGGAGAACAAATTGAACTTCTTCGCGAAGAGCTCAAGAAGATTACGGATAAAGAAGTTCAAATTAATGTAAGTGAAATTAAGCGACCTGAAACGGATGCAAGTTTGGTTGCTCAAAATATTGCACAGCAGCTTGAAGCTCGGATCTCATTCCGACGTGCAATGAAAACGGCAATCTCTTCTGCAATGCGTATGGGTGCTGAAGGAATTAAGATTCGCTGTGCCGGTCGATTAGGCGGTGCTGAGATGGCACGTACTGAGCAATATCGTGAAGGTCGTGTGCCATTGCATACATTGCGAGCCGATATTGACTACTATAATACAACAGCGAATACTATTTATGGATCAATTGGTGTTACGGTTTGGATCTTCAAAGGTGAAATACTCGGTGATATTGAGTTGACGCCTGGAGATGCTCATACCCAGCAAAAGGATGATTCGCGAGGACGACGGGGAAAAGGTGGTAAGCGCCGATCTCGTCGACGTAGAAGAAATAAGAATTAATACTGTAAATAAATAAGAGTCATGTTAGAACCAAGAAACGTACGACGCCGCAGGCAGCATCGTCGCAGTCTTAAAGGAACTGCGCAACGAGGGCACACGCTTGCATATGGCGATTTTGGTCTAAAGGCAATGGAGCCGAAATACATCACTTCTCGGCAGATTGAATCATGCCGTATTGCAATTGCTCGTCAATTGCAGCGTGATGGTCAAACCTGGATTCGAATATTCCCGGATATGCCTAAAACTGCCCAGCCTGCAGAAACACGTATGGGTAAGGGTAAAGGTGCTGTTGAAGAATATGTAGCTGTGGTAAAGCCCGGTCGAATTCTATTCGAAATTGCAGGGGTACCCGAGGATTTGGCTTGGGAAGCGATGCGTCGAGCAGATTACAAGCTTCCTATTAAAACGAAATTTATTGTTCGTCGTGATTACGATGGACCTTAATTAACAAGGTATTTGATAAATCATGAAAGCACACGAACTACGAGATAAATCAATTGCTGAATTGAAGGCCCGGCTGGATGATGAAAAGCAGGCTTTGCAGGATATGAAGTTTAATCGTGCAATTGCTGGTCAGCTTGAAAATCCCGCACGTATTACGATGACACGTCGCGAGATTGCCCGAATTCATACGATCATTACTGAAAAACAACAAGAAAGTGCTGAATAATTAACACAATGGCACAAACTGAACGAGTACAACGAAGAGAACGGAAAGGTCGCGTGGTAAGCAACAAAATGGATAAAACCATCACGGTTGCTGTAGATCGAAAGGTAAAACACGCGATTTACGGAAAATATATTACAAAGACGACTAAGTACATGGCCCATGATGAAAAGAATGAGGCTAATGAGGGTGACTTGGTACATATCATGTCTACCCGTCCGCTTTCGAAGCGGAAGTCTTGGCGTCTAGTAGACATAATTGAACGAGCAAAATAACTGGATATATTTTAGGATTCTGCAATGGTACAAGCACAAACACAATTAAATGTTGCTGATAACAGCGGCGCTCGTCAGCTAAACTGTATTAAGGTTCTTGGTGACTCAAAGCGCCGATACGCAAGAATAGGTGATATTATTTCCTGCTCAGTAAAAACTGCAATCCCCGGTGGTAATGTTAAAAAGGGGGAAGTAGTAAAGGCTGTAGTTGTAAGAACTAAAAAGGAGATACGTCGCCAAGATGGCAGCTATATTCGGTTTGACGAGAATGCAGCTGTAATTATTAATAAAGAAAGTGAGCCGGTTGGTACACGAATCTTTGGACCGGTAGCTCGCGAACTTCGTGAGCGTAACTACATGCGTATTGTATCACTTGCTCCAGAAGTGCTTTAAAAACGAAATTTATTATGCCACGTACTAAAAACAAGAAAAAGAAATTACACGTTAAAAAAGGTGATGAAGTACAAGTAATCGCCGGTAACGAGAAAGGGAAGGAAGGTCGCATTTTGGCTGTATTTCCTGAAAAAGAACGCGTATTAGTTGAAGGAATCAATATGCGCGTCCATCACGATCAGCCAACCCAGGAAAATCCCCAGGGAGGCCGTATTGAACGAGAAGTAGCAATACATGTATCTAATGTGATGTTGTTAGATCCTGCAACAGGAGAACCTACTCGTATTGGCCGCAAGCGAATTGAGGATGACAGCGGTGGCCGGTGGGTGCGATACGCAAAGAAAAGTGGCGAGATCATTGATAAATAAGAAGGAATTATAGAATGTCAGAAGCAAGACTTTATACACAGTACAAAGACGAAATTATTTCAAACTTGTTTGAACAGTTTGACTACGAAAACGTTATGGCTGTTCCGAAACTCGAAAAGATTGTAATCAACAGTGGTGTTGGTGAGGCAGTGGAAAATGAGAAAGTGTTAGACACTGTCACTGATAACCTCGCAAAGATTGCAGGGCAAAAACCGGTAACCACAAAGGCAAAGAAATCTATCTCTAATTTTAAAACCAGAGATGGCATGCCCATTGGTTGCAAGGTTACTCTGCGAAAGAAAAAGATGTATGAGTTTCTTGATCGCTTAATTAATCTTGCGCTCCCAAGAATGCGAGATTTTCAAGGAGTGCCCGATAAAAGTTTTGACGGCAGAGGAAATTACACGCTCGGTGTTAAGGAGCATACAATATTTCCTGAAATTAATACAGATGACGTCGATAATATTCATGGTATGGATATTACGTTTGTAACAACAGCTGAGAGCGATGAAGAAGCTTATGCTCTGCTGAAGGAATTTGGAATGCCGTTTCAGAAACGAAATTAAATTAACAAGCATATAAAATTATGGCTAAGAAAGCTTGGATAGCACGTAACGAAAAAAGAAAAAGAACGGTAAAGAAATACGCCGAAAAGCGAAAAAAGCTGAAAGAAGAAGGCAAATGGGAAGAGCTGCAAAAACTTCCTCGTGATGCAAGTCCTACACGCGTAAACAATCGCTGCAATTTAACAGGACGGTGCCGCGGCTATATTCGTAAGTACGGTATCTCTCGTATTAAATTTCGTGAACTTGCACTCGACGGGAAGATTCCTGGCGTAAGAAAAGCAAGTTGGTAACATTTTAACGAAGAACTTCTATGTTTGATCCAATTTCAGATTATCTAACAAGAATACGTAACGCTCAACAAGCTGGACATCGACGGGTAGATATTCCCGCATCCAAGTTGAAGCGTGCAATGACCAAAATCCTATTGGATAAAGGTTATATTAATAAGTTTATCAATATTGATGATGGAAAACAGGGAATGCTTCGCCTGTTTTTAAAATATGATGCTTATGGTCAGCCGGTTATTAAGAAAATGAAGCGTCGTTCTAAGCCGGGACTTCGTGAGTATTGTGGAGCAGATAACATTCCCAGAGCTCTTAACGGTTTGGGAATAGTTATACTCTCGACTTCACGCGGAGTAATGACTGATAAAGAAGCCCGCAAAGTTAAAGTGGGTGGCGAAGTATTGTGCACTGTTTATTAAAAATAAGGTAATAGAATTATGTCTCGTATCGGAAATCAACCGATTGAATTAAAAGAAGATGTTGAGTTTAGCATTGATGCTGATAATGTGGTCACCCTGAAAGGGGAAAAGGGCAGTGATACACTGCAGATGGACCCTAGCATAAATGTTGAGAAAAAAGACGGTGAACTAATCGTTAATAGAACGGGTGAGCAAAAAATTGATCGCTCACTACACGGGCTCTATCGATCTCTGATCAGCAACATGATGATTGGTGTATCAGAAGGATATAAAAAAGAGCTTGAAATCATTGGCGTTGGTTACCGTGCATCTTTAAGTAACGGAGTTCTTGAATTACAATTGGGTTTTTCTCACCCAATCTACTTTGTAGCACCAGACGGAGTTGATCTTGAAGTGGATACAAAGACAAAAAAGAATCCAATGGTGATTGTATCTGGAATTAACAAAGAATTAGTCGGGCAGGTTGCCGCTAAAATACGTTCATTACGTCCCCCGGAGCCTTACAAAGGGAAGGGTATTCGATATGTTGACGAATGGGTCCGTAGAAAAGCTGGTAAATCTGCTGCTAAAGCTTAATAGGAATTATTTACGATGGATAAGAATATCAAAAAAACACTACGTCGCGATAGGATACGTCGCCGTATTCGATCAACAATCAAAGGCACAGCCGATCGCCCACGATTATCGGTATATAAAAGCAATAAGCATGTTTATGCTCAGCTTGTTGATGATCGTTTGGGGCATACACTGGCCGCAGTTTCAACTGAATCTGAAGGAATTGCAGAGGAAGTGAAAGATAAAAGCAAGAAAGAAGCTGCTACCTTAGTTGGAAAAAGTTTAGCTGAACTTGCTGATGATAAAGGAATAGAAAAGGCTGTATTTGATCGAGGTGGTTATAAATACCACGGCGTTGTAAAAGCCCTTGCAGAGGGTGCTCGCGAAGGAGGTTTAGACTTTTAAATAAGAATAATTATGCCAAAAGTAAGAAGACGACATAACATAACGCCTACAAATCTTAATCTTGAAGAGAAGCTGGTTCATATTAACCGAGTTTCCAAGGTGGTAAAAGGTGGCCGTCGCTTTAGCTTTAATGCTATTGTGGTTGTTGGTAATAAAGACGGTGTTGTAGGACACGGTCTCGGGAAAGCCAATGAGGTTTCTGATGCCATTCAAAAAGGTTTTGATAATGCTAAGAAGAATCTTATTAGAGTACCGATGACAAAAACCGGTAGTATTTATCATACTATTACTGGGAAGGAAGGAGCCGGTGAAGTTTTGTTACGTCCGGCTTCTGAAGGTACCGGTGTAATTGCTGGTGGACCTGTTAAAGCGTTGCTTGATATTGCTGGATTGCAAAATATCCTTACCAAATCAGTGGGATCGTCAAATCCTCATAACATGGTTAAAGCAACATATAATGGATTGAAGAACTTAACGGATCCATTTGAGGTCGCTGAGCGACGCGGTATTTCAATGAATAAAGTATTCGAAGGCTAATAGATTTAAGGAAAATAACCAGGATAAGATAATGGATTTAAGTAATTTAAAAGCCCCGGAACCTAATAAGAAAAAGGCCAAACGTATTGGTCGTGGTCAAGGTTCTGGACGTGGTGGGCATACTGTTGGTAAAGGACACAACGGACAGCGTTCGCGAAGTGGCTTTAAAGAAAAGTTTTGGTTTGAAGGTGGACAAATGCCTTTACAGCGAAAAGTTCCCAAATGGGGATTTAATAACAAATTCCGGAAGGAATATGTAGCTGTTAACACAGGCACAATTCAACTTTTTGTCGAGCATGGAAAGCTTGAAGATAGTATATCTCTTGAAGATCTTCGCAATGCTGGACTTGCAGGAAAAAATGATTTGGTAAAATTACTTGGTGATGGTGATATCGAAGCATCAATAGATATCGAAGTACACAATGCCAGTAAATCTGCTCAGGAAAAGGTTGAAGAAGCCGGTGGAAACATCACGTTTGTAAAGAATAGTCAATAATTAAAAAAAGATAAGCCACCTTCTAAATGAGTTTAGTTGAAAACTTTCGCAACATCTTTAAGATAGAAGAGCTGAAGAATCGCATCTTCTATGTCATCGGTATATTGATGGTTTATCGCATAGGAAGTTTTGTAACACTTCCTGGTGTTGATGCTACTCAATTAACGCAACAGGCTGGTAATGCTTCGAGTCTACTCGGCCTCTTTGATATGTTTGTTGGTGGTGCTTTCTCACGTGCAGGTGTATTTGCGCTTGGTATTATGCCGTACATTACTGCTGCTATTATTATTCAGTTGATGGGTGCGGTAGTCCCTTACTTTCAAAAATTGCAGCGAGAGGGTGAAGAGGGAAGGCGTAAGATTAATAGACTCACGCGATATGGTACAGTAGGAATTACTTTAGTGCAGTCAATAGGTTTTGCAATAAATCTAATGGCAACATCGCCTAACGCTATAGTGGTAAGTAACTTTACGTTCGTACTTACTTCTATGATTATTTTAACAGCAGGTACTACTTTTGTGATGTGGTTAGGTGAACGTATTTCGGACCGGGGAATTGGTAATGGTATTTCAATCATAATTATGATTGGTATTATCGCTCGGTTACCTGCAAGTTTGATTAATGAAGTAACGACGAAAGGTAATCTTATTATTGTGATTATAGAGATTGCAGCATTGGTTCTTGTAATTGCTGCTTGTGTTCTCTTGACGCAGGGAGTACGAAAAGTTCCCGTACAATATGCTAAGCGAGTTGTAGGTCGCAAAGTGTATGGAGGTACGACACAATATCTGCCTCTCAGATTAAATGCTGCAGGTGTGATGCCGATTATTTTCGCACAGTCAATCATGTTTATTCCAAGTACGATAGGCACCTTTTTCCCCAATAATGAGACCGTACAGATGTTAACTGCTTGGTCGAGTGATTTTACAGGAATTACCTATTCCATTATCTTTGGAATCATTGTAGTGTTCTTTACATACTTCTATACAGCTATAACAGTCAATCCTCGTGAAATGGCAGATACGATGAAACGCCAAGGAGGATTTATTCCAGGTGTTCGCCCGGGGAATCAAACTGTAGAGTTTATTGATAATATTTTGACGAAAGTTACGCTGCCAGGATCTATATTCTTGGCAATTATAGCAATTATGCCGGCTATTGTAGCTAGAATGGGAGTGACACCCGGATTTGCCCTGTTTTATGGTGGAACCAGTTTATTAATTATTGTTGGTGTAGCTCTTGATACCTTGCAACAGATTGAAAGCCACTTGATGATGCGTCATTATGATGGCTTTATGAAAACTGGGAAGATGAAAGGTCGGCGAAGAGCATAAATGATTTTTCTGAAAAGCGAATCTGAAATCGAGAAAATGCGCGAAAGTGCGCAGATTGTCTCTCGCACACTCGGTGAAGTTGCGAAATATATAGAGCCTGGAGTTACGACGGGAAAGCTCGACAGAATCGCTGAAGAATATATTAAAAAGAATGATGGTCGGCCCGCTTTTAAAGGGTATGGACCAAAAGGGAATGAATTCCCGGGAACGTTGTGTATCTCGATTAATGAAGAAGTAGTACACGGTATTCCCAGTGATAAGCGGGAGCTGAAAGAAGGCGATATTGTTTCCATAGATTGTGGTGTTGAAAAAAATGGATACTTTGGCGATCACGCCTACACATTCGCTGTTGGTGAATGTGATGACGAGAAAATTCGTTTATTACGTGCAACATTAGAATCACTATACAAGGGTATTGAAAAGGCTGTGCACGGAAGTAGAATTGGTGATATATCACAAGCTGTGCAGAGTCATTGTGAGAATGAAGGATTTGGAGTAGTTAGAGACTTGGTAGGTCACGGTCTCGGAAAATCGCTCCATGAAGATCCTTCGGTGCCGAATTTTGGCAATGCTGGACGAGGAGAACGACTTCGATCTGGAATGACACTTGCTATAGAACCAATGATTACGCTCGGTTCTTGGCAAGTAGAAACTTTAGATGACGGCTGGACAGTTGTTACAGCTGATCGAAAAGTTTCTGCACATTATGAACATGATATTGTTGTACGAGAAGGAAAAGCTGAAATTTTAAGTACTTTTGATTATATTAGAGAGATAACAAAAAGTCGAATAAACGCAGATATTTAGCAATGGCTAAAGAAGAGCCAATTAAACAAGATGGCGAAATTATTGAAGCATTACCCAATGCACAATTTCGCGTAGAGCTGGATAATGGGCATGAGATATTAGCTCATGTATCCGGAAAAATGAGAATGTACTATATTAAAATTCTTCCCGGCGACCGAGTCGCTGTGGAAATGTCTCCTTACGATTTAACGAAGGGACGTATTACGTATCGTTACAAATAAATTCTAATTTAAAAGAGTTTAGTATTATGAAGACTCGATCTTCAGTAAAGAAAAGAAGCGAAGACGACAAAATTGTACGACGCAATGGTCGTGTTTATGTAATTAACAAGAAGAATCCACGCCACAAGCAACGGCAAGGATAATTAATTCGGATAGTTTTTATGGCTAGAATTGCTGGAATAGACTTACCTAAAAATAAACGTGGTGAAATAGGTCTGACCTACATCCATGGTATCGGCCGGTCAACTGCTCAAGACATTCTTGATGAACTTGAAATTGACCGTAATACGAAAGTTGTAGATTGGACCGATGATGAAGTGTCTAAGCTCCGTCAGAAAATTGATAATGAGTATAAAGTAGAAGGAGCATTACGAAGTGAGGTGAAAGCCAATATACGACGGTTAATTGAGATTGGTTCTTATCGTGGTAATCGACATCGTAAAGGATTGCCCGTACGAGGACAACGCACTCAAACTAATGCGCGTACCCGTAAAGGGAAGCGTCGCACCGTTGCAGGTAAGAAATCAGCTCCTCGAAAATAAATAAACGAGATAATTAAATGGCAAAGCGACAACGAAAATCTGCAAAGAAGAAAAGACGAAAGCAGCTTTCAGATCCCAATGGAATGGCTTTTATCAAGGCAACTTTTAATAATGTCTTGGTAACTGTTACTGATGCTGATGGGAATGCACTTTCTTGGTCATCAGCTGGAAAAGAAGGTTTTAAAGGATCTCGAAAGAACACACCGTATGCTGCGCAATTGAGTGCTGAAACGGCAGCAACTGCAGCCTATGAAATGGGACTCAGAAGAGTAGAAGTTTTTGTAAAAGGTCCCGGATCTGGGCGTGAAGCCGCAGTTCGTGCTTTAGCATCAAGTGGATTGGAAGTTACGGCAATTAAAGATCGTACTCCTATTCCTCACAATGGTTGCAGACCACCTAAACGACGAAGAGTTTAACGAAGTAAATTATTAGTTAATCATGGCAAGATACAGAGGCCCAAAACAAAAGAAAGCAAGACGTTTTCGAGAACCAATTTTTGGTCCCAGCAAAGCGCTGGAGCGAAAACCATATGGACCTGGCCAACATGGCCGATCCAGGTATTCTAGAAAATCAGAATATGCTATTCAGCTTGAGGAAAAGCAGAAAGCAAAATACACTTATGGTTTGCTTGAAAAGCAGTTTTCAAATCTGTTTGATAAAGCAAACGCAAAAGATGGTGTAACAGGTGAAATTCTGTTGCAATTGCTAGAAAGCCGTCTTGATAATACTGTTTATCGCTTAGGTTTTGCAAGAACGCGTCGACAGGCTAGGCAATTGGTGAGTCACAAGCATATAGTAGTTAATGGTGAGGTTGTAAATATCCCATCCTACCAGCTTAAGCCTGGTGATGTAGTAAGTGTACGGCCTAAATCAAAGACTTTGGAAGTTATTAATGAGTCTCTACAACACGCTCCTTCCAGCAAATACAAGTGGGTAGAAATCGATAAGAAAGATATGCAGGGTAAGTTTTTAAATGTACCCGAGATGGAAGAAATTCCTGAAAATATCAATGTTCAACTTATCGTTGAGCTCTACTCTAAGTAATTTAAATTAATTAGTTTATAACGCGATTGATATGAGTAATTATAGTATACAAATGCCTGAACCGCTTGAGGTTGAAGAAGCAACCGATACCTTTGGTACTTTTATTTTGCAACCATTGGAACGAGGTTTTGGAGTTACCATCGGTAACTCTTTTCGACGAATACTGCTTTCTTCTTTACCGGGAATTGCTATCAATGCTGTTAAAATTAATGGAGTTGAGCACGAATATTCCAGTATTGATGGGGTAAAGGAGGATGTTTATGAAATTATCCTTAACCTAAAAGAGGTTCGCTTTAAACAGATTGAGCAGAGTAGTGGAATTGTTCATATCTCGAAATCTGGAGAAGGAGCACTTACAGCTGAAGATATCTCTGAGGCAACAGCTGATTATGAGGTTCTAAATCCCGATCAGCTTATTGCCACTATGGCTGAAGATGCAGATATCGAAATGGAACTGCATGTTGGTAGAGGTCGAGGATATGTACCTGCCGAGGAACAGAATGTAGATACGGATGAAGATGTAAGTCTTATCCCTATAGATGCTATTTATACTCCAATCAAACAGGTACAGTTTGATGTAGATAATGTTCGAGTTGGTCAACGTACCGACTACGAAAAACTAGTAATGGATATCACCACTGATGGCTCAATAAATTCAAAAGAAGCTCTTACCATAGCTGGTAAGATTTTAAAAGAGCATATTGAAAAGTTCATTACCGAAGAAATTGATGAGCCATTCACGCAAGAGGAAGAAGAAGTTGATGCAGAAAAGCAGCGTATTAAAAACTTATTGAAAACAAGTATTGAAGACTTGAACTTAAGTGTACGTTCGTATAACTGCTTGAAATCGGCTAACATTAACACTATTGGTGAATTAGTAGCCAGAGATGAACAAGACTTGTTAAAATTCCGAAACTTTGGGAAGAAATCTTTAGCAGAATTAGTAGAAGTCATTGAAGGTAAAGATCTGCATTTCGGAATGGATGTAACAAAGTATTTAGATAACTCATAAAGGTATTATAAAAGGAAATGCGTCATTTAAATAAAGGTAGAAAGCTCGGTAGGACACGATCGCACCGTAAAGCAACATTGAGTGCGCTTTCTGTAGCTTTAATTAAAGAACATAGAATTGTAACCACAGTACCTAAGGCCAAAGAGCTCAGAACATTTGTTGAGCCTTTAATTACCAAGGCGGGGGGGGGGGGGGGTTGCTAAAAAATCTATGGATAGACCTGGTGGCTATACCCGGGTTATAAAACTTGGATATCGATCTGGTGACAACGCTCAGATGGGTGTTATTGAATTGGTTGATTATAACGATATAAAACCAAAAGACACTCAGAAGAAGAAGGGTACACGTCGAGCTGGTAAATCTAAGAGTACTTCTTCAGGAGCTCAGAAAAAACAAGATTCAGCTTCCGAAGAAGAGTAGCTATCCTGAATTTGACACGGGATTAGGTAAGGAGTTTACCTTCTTTTTTAAAACAAAATAGTTCGAAATAAAATTTGTTTTAAAGGGTAAATATTCTTATCATTGCACCGCCCTGAAACAAAAGGTAGTGACGGGAAATAAAGTCGCTATAACAACCTCTTAGGGCTGAAAAATTTAAAGAGGATTCGTTCTTTGACAGACTGAGAACATACAGACGATCGCACGTCGAGCCCTTGTCAGCCCCGACTTAGGTTGGGGTTAGATAAGAGATCAATTG
>P_1C_Sed_2_UnCtyDRAFT_1000149_pt1 | contig 21264 bp, 16 predicted proteins | sample Pon1CUnioCityCA_4_FD_10229 | JGI IMG/M metagenome (IMG submission 10229) | reverse complement strand
GGATATTTGAAAAAGGGAGGCTCAAATGGTATTTCAGAAAACTAATGAATCATAGTGAATGAAACCTTTAAAAAATTAGGTCAACAATGATATATTAGAGATCTTTGCTACACCACTATGTCATCTTAAATTTATTTTATGATCTTGCTTTAACACTACCAAGGCCACTTAGGATTCTGAAACAAGTTCAGAATGACACAATTCCTTAGTATAACAAGCCCCTTGATTAGTAAAAGGTGGGTCTAACCCCGTGATATGAATGTAGAGTATTTATGGGGCTAAAAGCATTTATATACACTCTGGAAAGATGTTTGTAAAGAAGCGGCTCAAATCGTATTTCACAGGACAAGAGAATAAGAACGAATAGTTTAAATTTATAACTAAAGGTTAAAATGAGAATATTAGTCACAGGCGGGGCGGGATTCATCGGATCTAATTTGCTGCTGTATTTGCACGAGAAGTATCCCAATTATGAGTTGCTTAATATTGATAAACTTGGCTATGCGTCCGATCCATCCTATTTAACCGAGATTAAAAATTCGAATCGTTATACTTTCAAAAAGCTGGATATTGTAGATCGTGATGCTGTGCGGGATATTATTCGAAGTTATAAGCCCGAAGGAGTTTTTCATCTTGCCGCAGAATCGCATGTAGATAACTCTATCAAAGGTCCGGAACCGTTTATTCAGTCAAATGTCGTGGGGACGTTTAATCTGATTGAAGAATTGCGACAGTTTTGGAAAGAAGATGATGAACGTTGGCAGAATAATCGATTTTTGCACGTTTCTACTGATGAGGTGTACGGAGAGCTGGGGGAACAGGGCGCTTTTTCAGAAGAATCACCATATGCCCCTAATTCGCCGTACTCGGCATCAAAGGCGGGCAGCGATTTCATTATCCGATCATACTATCATACCTACGGAATGAATGTGGTTACCACCAATTGCTCTAATAATTTTGGTCCGCATCAGCACGATGAAAAACTAATTCCGACTGTTATTCGTACAGCTCTTAACCATGATGATATTCCTGTTTATGGTAAAGGAGAAAATGTACGTGATTGGCTTTTTGTCGAGGAGCATTGCCGCGCATTGGACTTGGTTTTTAATGAGGGAAAATCGGGGGAGACCTATATTGTTGGCGGCAATAATGAATGGAAGAATATCGACCTGGTAAAGAAAATCTGTAATATTTTAAATGAGGAGGTTGGAGATGCACCGAGCTCGGATTTTAAAGATCTGATTACTTTTGTGGAAGATCGCCCCGGACATGATTTCCGCTATGCTATAGATGCCTCTAAAATTAAAGAAGAGCTGGGATGGGATAGTAAGGAGTCCTTTGAACAGCGTTTGAGAGAGACGATAAGATGGTATATCCAACGATATAGAGAATAAGTTTTTTGATCGGTACTATACTCTGCGAGCCCTTTTTTTATACCGAAATTAAATCTTAAAAAAAGTTGAAGGTTAATTGAAGGGCATGTATATTTAAGATAAAATTGTCTTAAATATTAAAATAAATGATCTTCTCTAAATCATGTGTGTACGGCCTTCGGGCGATGATCTATCTCGCATCGATACCGAGAGAAGGTTATGTCTCAATTAAATCATTGAGTGATAAGCTGGATATCTCATTTCACTTTTTAACCAAGATCCTGCAAGAATTGACGGCGGCAGAACTTATGGAATCGATGAAGGGTCCAAAGGGTGGAGTAAGACTGTCAAAATCGGGTAAAGAAATTATGCTCAAAGAAGTTGTTGAAGCCATAGACGGACCTGCGATTTTTACCGANTGTGTATTAGGATTACCTGGATGTGGAAGTGAAAAACCTTGTCCCATGCATGATATGTGGGAAGGCACGCGAGACGAAATTAATGATGTCTTTACCTCCACCAGTTTACAGGACATGTCGAAGGAAGGAAAGGCGAAGGATCTGAGGATTACTCCTGATGGAAAATTTATATGGAGCTAGTTACTATGTATTGCAGTAACGCAAGTTGGAATGCTGAATATTTTGCAATTCTGCAAAAGGATGAGCACAAAAACCCATCCAAGCTAAAACTTGCATTTTTAAAATATGGCTATAGGGATTCTAGATAACACTTTATCCAAAAAATAACGTAAGCGAAATTTGGAACAATAATTGCATCATAAATAATAAAAGATAAAATACTCTTAAAACTATAAGGATGATGAACAGGCAAATATTAAAAGTAATTGGATTGATAGTATTAACGGCAGCTCTGCTTTTGGGCTGTGGGCAAAGTTCAGAAGAAGAAAAAAATAATACTGGATCGCAGGAAGAAAAGCAGGAGCTGACCGAATTTGAAATGACACACGGAATCGGTCCGGTTGATGAAGAGATTACGATTGATAAAATCGATCCTGAGTTAGCAAAAGAAGGGATGCGGATTTTTGATATGAAATGTGGATCATGTCACAAATTGGACAGTCGCTATGTAGGTCCGCCGCTGGGTGGCATAATGAATGCGCGATCACCCGCCTATGTCATGAATCTAATCCTAAATACGGATGAGATGCGCAAAGAACATCCAGTTGCAAAATCAGTCACTACACAATATCCAACACGAATGACAAATCAACAATTGACGCGTGAGAAAGCACGGGCTGTCGTTGAATACTTAGCACAAGAATCACAATAACACCAATCAACCAATCAATAATCTAAAAAGAGAAATACTATGAATAAACTGTTAAAAAAATCTTTGCTGTGGCCGCTTGCGGCAATAGCAGCAATAGGTTTTCTATCTATGGGATGTAGCTCGAACGGGGAGTTTGGCTCCTCTTCTGACGCCGCAGAGAAGGTCTACGTAGCACCGGGAGAGCATGACGAATTTTACGGCTTCTTCTCCGGTGGATACAATGGTCAGATGGGCGTATATGGATTGCCATCCGGTCGACATATTTTTACCATTCCGGTCTTTTCACAGGCTCCGGTAAATGGATATGGATTTTCTGAGGAAACTAAAGCGATGTTGCAGACTACCGACGGATTTATACCGTGGGGCGATGCACACCACCCGGAGCTTTCTCAAACAGACGGGGAAACGGATGGTCGCTGGATATTTATGAATGAGAATAATACTCCGCGTATTGCTCGTATCGGGCTGGATGAGTTTAAAACACAAGAGATTATCGAGATTCCTAATTCTGCGGGTAATCACGCCTCATCTTTTGTAACTCCTAATACCGAATACGTTTCTGCAGCTACACGTTTTAGTATACCTATGAAGGAGGGTAGCTTGGAGAATATGGACGTGAGCATTGACAGCTATAAAGAGAATTTTAAAGGGACTATCTCTTTTATCAAGGTGTCAGATGAGGGAAAAATGAACATCGACTTCCAGATTATGATGCCTGGCTTTAACTATGACTTGTCACACTCCGGAAAAGGTCCTTCTGATGGTTGGTCTTTCTTTACCTCGTATAACAGTGAGGAGGCGCATACTATGCTTGAGATTAATGCCTCGAAAAATGACAAGGATTATATCGCGGCTATTAACTGGGAAAAAGCAGCTGAATATGCCAAGGAAGGCAAAGGAGAAATGATTCCCGGTGAGCACTATCGCAACTATATCGATCACGAAGAGGGCGGTATCGCCAAAAGTGAAGTGATCGAAGAAGTACGTGTACTTGATCCGCGTAAGTTGGATGGAATTGTGTATTTCTTGCCTACACCTAAATCTCCACACGGGGTAGATGTTGATCCTACGGGACAATACATCGCAGCCGGTGGTAAGCTTTCTACGGTCATTCCGGTTCACTCATTTGATAAAATGATGACTGCTATTGAAAATGAAGACTTCGAAGGCGAAGAGCAGGGTATTCCGGTATTGAATTATGATTCTATTCTGCACGGTGAAGTTGAAAACCCAGGTTTGGGACCGCTCCACACCGAGTTTGATGGAAAAGGATACGCTTATACAACGGCATTTATCTCTTCAGAAATCGTCAAATGGGATATTGAAAATACCGAAGTAGTTGATCGTATTGACGTGTACTACTCTCCGGGACACTTGATGATTCCGGGTGGTGACAGTGAGAATCCTGACGGTAAGTACTTGGTCGCACTGAACAAAATTACTAAGGATCGTTACCTGCCCACGGGACCAGAATTGTTCCACTCTGCACAGCTGATTGATATTTCCGGCGATAAGATGGAGCTGTTGCTCGACTTCCCTACAGAAGGTGAGCCGCACTACGCTCAGGGTATTACGGCTGATAAGGTGAAAAAGCGACAAAAACGATTCTACGAAATCGATGAGAATAATCACCCACACGCTGCAAAAAGTGAAAAAGAAACACGAGTAGAACGTGATGGTAACGAAGTACATGTCTATATGACGACTATACGGAGTCACTTTGCTCCCGATAATATCGAAGGTATAAAAGTGGGCGACGAAGTGTACTTCCACGTTACCAACCTTGAGCAGGATTGGGACGTACCGCATGGTTTTGCAATGAAAGGAGCAAATACTTCCGAGTTGCTTGTTATGCCAGGCGAAACATTGACATTAAAATGGGAGCCTAAGAAAGAAGGCGTGTTCCCATTCTATTGCACCGACTTCTGTTCGGCTTTGCACCAGGAGATGCAGGGTTATGTACGGGTATCACCGGAAAATTCAGATACACCGATCTCTTATAGCATAGGTCAGTAAGTGACCTCAATCCTTGGGGAGAGGAGGGTGAAGCCTCCTCTCTTCTTATCACAATAGAATTTAAACTTAAATTTGAACGTTATGGATAAGCAAAAAAGAGTTTGGATGGCCGTTGCTGCACTGATATTGGTTGGGGTTTACTTTTTCCCTATTTGGAGCATCAGTATGGAAGCGCCGCAGTATCCCGAAGGGATAGGCATGAATATTAGCGTGGATACTATAGAAGGTAAGCAGAAAAACGATTTGCAAAATATCAACGGATTGAATCACTATATAGGGATGAAAGAAATAAATCCTGATTCTATACCTGAGCTTAAAATAATGCCATATATATTTGGCTTCTTGATCATAAGTGGATTAGTAATTGCGGGAACAGGGAATCAGAAATGGATTTTATTTTGGTTAGGCCTATTTTTGTTATTTGCTATCGCCGGGCTGGTAGATTTTTATATCTGGGGATATGATTATGGTCACAATCTAAACCCCGACGCACCTATTAAAGTACCGGGTATGACCTATCAGCCGCCCCTGTTGGGTAGTAAGCAATTGCTTAATATTAATGCTACATCATTGCCGCATATTGGGTTTTATATTTCTCTAATATCGATGGGGATAGCTGGTACTGTGTGGTGGAAAAGTAAAGAGGATTGATAAATAAGAGGTTTGAGATGTTATATCTTTCTAAGATCATAAAATTTATTGCTTTGCTGGGGCTATTGGTACTGGCAACAGCCTGCAGCCAAGAACCGGCTGAGGTACACTATGGCAGCGATGAGTGCGTACACTGCAAAATGATGATAACGGATGAGCAGTTTGCCTCCCAAATTGTAACAGATAAGGGAAAAGCGCTTAAGTTTGATGCTATCGAATGCATGGCGGTGTATCAGCGAGAAAATGCTGATGACCTGCAAGGAGCGATCCGCTATGTCAGTGATTATAATCAACCGGGCCGTTGGCTCAAGGCTCATGAGGCACAGTTTGTGAAAAGCGAAGTGGTAAATAGCCCGATGGGTGAATCATTGCTGGCTTTTCCTTCTGAGGAAGAAGCAAAAAAACATATAACCGAACGACCGGGGCAATTATTGGACTGGGCCAAGGTAGCCCAAGTTGAAATGTAAGTAAGCAGTACCGTACAATTTAATTTGCTCAAAAAAGGATTGAGGCAATGAAATTAAAAACAAAAATACTAGGAATTTTTATAGGCCTGTTACTCATAGCTCCGTTGAGTTATGCTACGCAGATTACCGTTTCCAAAGACGGAGATATCACTTCAGTACAGCAGGGAATTGACCAAGCCCAGCCGGGCGATACTGTACTTGTAAAAGAGGGGCGTTATGTCGAATATGATATCCGCATAAATAAGCATATTACGTTACTGGGAGAGGGCAAAGCCATTATCGACGGTGATAATCAGGGTTTTGTTGTAGTTGTGAAGGCCGATAGCACGGTAATTAAGGATATTGAAGTTCACAATAGCAAGGCCGGCTTTATGAATGATTATGCTGGAATTGAGGTTGACGGCGCCCACCACGTTCGCATTGAAAATGTTAAGATGGTTGATAACTTTTTTGGAATTTATCTCGCGAAATCAGAGGGTACGGTTTTGAAAAACAATCACATTACGGCCTCTGGGCAGCGCGAAACCAATTCCGGAAATGGGATTCACCTCTGGTATACCAAAGACGTGGAAATTCTTGATAATTATGTGGCGGGTCACCGTGATGGGCTCTATTTCGAGTTTGTGGAAGGGGCCTTTATTGCCGGTAACGAAAGCGAAAATAATATTCGCTACGGTATTCACTTTATGTATTCAGATCACTGTCGCTATGAGCGCAATATTTTTCGCGACAATGGTGGGGGGGTTGCTGTTATGTACACCTCCAATGTAGAAATTGTGGACAATCACTTTGCCGATAATTGGGGCTCTTCGGCCTATGGCATGTTGTTAAAAGAGATCAACAGAAGTGAGGTTACCGGAAATACCTTTACGAATAACTCCGTGGGATTGTATATGGAGGCTTCCAGCCGAAATAATATAGAAGGCAATCAGTTTGATCAAAACGGCTGGGCTGTTCAGCTGATGGCAAACTCAACAGATAATGAATTTCACAAGAATAATTTTGTGGCTAATTCCTTTGAAGTATCCACAAATAGTAGAATGAACTACAGCAATAATTTTGATAAGAATTACTGGAGTCAATATGAAGGATATGATTTAAATCGGGACGGAGTAGGGGATGTTCCTCATCGGCCGGTGCGATTATTCTCCATATTAGTCGAAAAGCAGCCGCAATCACTTTTATTACTGCGCAGCCTGCTCGTTGACCTTCTGGATGCCGCTGAAAAATTTATGCCGGTACTTACTCCGGAAACACTCCTTGATTCTAAACCGCAAATGGAACCTGTTCTATGATTTTAATAAAAAAACTTCGTAAAGACTTTGGTCCCCGTACGGTCCTAAACGAGCTGGATTTAGAAATTCCGGCCGGACAGGCTACCGGTATTGTGGGTCCCAACGGATCGGGAAAGACTACCACGATCAAGTCACTCTTGGGGCTGGTAAAACCTACATCTGGCGACATCCTGGTAGACGGAAAGTCGATTGAAGGGGAGTGGCAATACCGCAGCAAGATCGGTTATATGCCTCAAATTGCTCGCTATCCCGAAAATATGACCATTGGAGAACTTTTTGATTTTATCAAAAATATGCGAGACAGCAATACCAATCGAGACCATGAATTGCTCAAATATTTTGATCTGGATAATGAAATTGACAAACGGATGCGAGCACTTTCCGGCGGAATGCGTCAAAAAGTGGGTGCTATACTTGCGATGATGTTTGATCCGGAGATATTGATTTTTGATGAGCCTACAGCCGGTCTTGATCCCAAGTCAAGCGTACAATTTAAGAGGTTGGTACAGGAGGAAAAGAAAAAAGGTAAGACGGTACTCTTAACATCACATATTATGAGCGAAATCGAAGAGCTGACCGACCATCTGGTCTTTGTGGTAGAAGGGGATATTCGTTATGACGGCCCGATGCATGAACTTATGGAATTACAACAAGAACAGCGGCTTGAAGGCGCTGTGGCAAAAATGATGGAGGAAACAGCAGCATGAAAGCACTGACTATCTTAAAATATCAATGGAAGGATTTGCTTCGCGGTAAATGGATTATAGGATATGGACTTATTTACCTGCTTATTGCCGATGCAATGATTCGCTTCGGAAATGCAGGGCCCAAAGCCATGCTAAGCATTTCAAATATCATGCTATTATTGATTCCCCTTGTGGGAATGATTTACGGCGCGCTGTATCTGTATCAGTCGCGTGAATTTACCGAACTATTGTTGGCACAGCCGATTGACCGAGTATCACTGTTTTGGGGATTATTCGGCGGGTTGGCAATTCCACTGGCTTTAGCATTTGCGGCCGGGACAGCACTGCCCATGATTTATACCGGAATGATTTTTACCGCAAATCTGCAGTCTATTTTGCTAATCTTGATGCTTGGTATTGCATTGACGCTATTGTTTACCGGAATCGGTTTCTGGTTTGGACTCAAGTTTTTTGAGGATCGTGTTAAGGGGCTGGGTTTCGCCTTGGTAAGCTGGCTCTTCTTAGCTGTGCTTTATGATGGGTTGATTCTACTTGCGGTTTTTGCTTTTGGAGATTATCCCATCGAAAAACCAATGCTGGTACTTGCACTGGCAAATCCTATTGACTTAGCCCGTATCACCGTATTGCTCGAATTTGATATTTCAGCATTAATGGGATATACCGGAGCCGTATTTAATCGTTTCTTTGGCAGCATGATGGGGGTCAGCGTTGCCTTGAGTTGCCTGATGCTTTGGCTTGGGATACCATTGTGGAGAAGCCAGCAACAGTTTTCCAAGAAAGATTTTTAAAAACAAAGCCACAGTCTCTCACCTGAGAAAATATGAGTTATCCGGTGGGAATCTGTGGCAAAAGTAACATATTATGGAAGAAGTAAGTCTCGATCTCATAAAGAAATACAATGTACAGGGACCTCGCTATACCTCATATCCCACAGCTGTGCAGTTTCAAGAAGCTGATGAGGATGACCTAGCTTNTTTGCATCAATATCTAACCGAGCGAAATGCCGATCCGCATCCTGTTTCACTCTATTTTCACATCCCATTTTGTTTTTCTCTTTGCTGGTATTGCGGTTGTACAAAAGTGATCACCAAAGACCAGGATCGCGGCGATCTCTATCTTGATTACCTGGAAAAGGAGATGGATCAGGTAGCTGAGATATTATATCCTGATTCGGAAGTTGTGCAAGTCCACTTTGGCGGAGGTACGCCCACATTCTTGAAGCCCGAGCAGTTACAGCGACTTGGTAAGGCTATTGAAAACCGATTTAATCTAACGGATCAAACAGAATTTGGAGTGGAGATCGATCCGCGCAAATGTACACGAGAGCACATACAAACGTTGGCGGATATCGGATGTAATAGAGCATCGCTGGGCGTGCAGGATACCAATGAACGAGTACAGAAAGCCATCCATCGCATTCAACCATTTGAACAAACGAAACAAGTTACAGAGTGGCTGCGCGAGTCCGGGATAAATTCTATAAACTTTGACCTGATCTATGGGCTACCTCTTCAGACCCTTGAGACATTCCGCAAGACAATGGATGATGTCATCAGTTTAGTGCCGGATCGCTTAGCCGTATACAGCTACGCGCATATTCCCACCATGATGCCTGCCCAAAAGTTACTGAATGAGGAAGATATGCCTACGACGGATGAAAAGTTGTCTATGCTTCAGCTTAGTATTTCTTACTTGACGGACAATGGATATCGTTTTATTGGAATGGATCATTTCTCGCGAGAAGATGAAGAACTTTCTCAAGCTATGGATGACGGTACATTGCAGCGCAACTTCCAGGGATATAGCACATTGGCCGGTGCAGATCTATATGCTTTTGGTATGTCAGGAATTTCAAACGTTGGTAATTATTATTGGCAAAACACCAAAGAGCTCGGTGAATATTATAAGATGTTAGATGAAAATGAGATCCCTGTTGCCAAAGTGTTGCAACTTTGCAAAGATGATAGGTTGCGACATCATGTAATAATGCAAATAATGTGTAAGATGGGCCTCTCATTTAATGAGATTGAGGAAAAATGGGGCATAGTTTTTGAGGACTATTTTAGTAGCAGTCTTGAACGTTTGTCCGAGTTACAGGCCGATGGATTTGTGGAAGTATCAAATACAAAAATCACAATAACTGAGCGCGGTCGACTTTTTCTACGCAATGTAGCAATGTGTTTCGATAAATATTTAAATAGAAAAAAATCTGCCCGCTCGTTTTCAAAAACAGTATAAGGTGGTATTTATGGATGCTCAGAAGCAGGTATTTACATTTGGCGGTGGTACAGCAGAAGGCGACAAATCAATGAAAGATTTGCTTGGCGGTAAAGGAGCAAATCTTGCAGAAATGAGCTCTATCGGCTTGCCTATCCCACCGGGATTTACGATCTCAGCTGAAGTTTGTAAATATTATAATGAGCATGATGAAGCGTGGCCCGAAGGCGTGGAAGCTCAGCTTCAAGAAGGGGTAACCAAGCTCGAGAATCTTATGGGATTAAAGTTTGGTGATAGTGAAGACCCACTTCTGGTTTCTGTTCGTTCAGGTGCGGCAAAATCAATGCCCGGTATGATGGATACTGTTCTAAACCTGGGGCTCAATGACCGCTCTGTACAGGGACTTGCAAGCAAAACTGATAACACACGCTTTGCCTTTGATTGCTACCGTCGATTTATCGATATGTTTGGTAACGTAGTGATGGGCATAGATCACGAAGAATTTGAAGAAGTGCTGCAGAAGCTAAAAGATGAACAGGGTGTTAAGCTGGACACCGAGCTGGGCGTAGATGAACTTAGAGAGCTGGTCGATCGCTACAAGGCGGTATATCGGAAAAATACCGGATATATGTTTCCGCAAGATCCGAATGAACAGTTGCACTATGCCATTAACGCAGTATTTGGCTCATGGAGCAGCAAACGTGCTAAAACCTACCGGAAAATCAATAGAATAACGGGGCTTCTGGGTACCGCCGTAAACGTACAGGCTATGGTATACGGAAATATGGGAGAAGATTGTGCTACAGGTGTTTGTTTTACCCGTGATCCGGCTGACGGTACGAATGAGCTTTATGGTGAATTTCTGATTAATGCCCAGGGTGAAGATGTGGTTGCTGGTATCCGTACGCCGCGAAACATCAAAGAACTAAAAGACGCCATGCCCAAAAGTTATAATGAACTGCTGGAGATAACCGAAAAGCTTGAGCAGCATTACCAGGATATGCAGGATATTGAATTTACTATTCAGCAGGGAGAATTATTTATTCTGCAGACAAGAAACGGAAAGAGAACCGGTGTCGCTGCCATAAAAATAGCTGTAGACATGGTAGAAGACGGTCTTATATCACAAACAGGAGCAGTTCAGAAACTGGTTGAACCCGGTCACCTGGATCAGCTGCTTCATCCTCAGCTGAGTCAATCAGATATTAAGGACGATGAAATTCTTGGAAAGGGGCTTCCAGCCTCACCGGGTGCTGCGGTAGGGAAAGTGGTATTCAATTCAGAAGAAGCGGAAGAACAGAAAGCTAAGGGTGAAGCTGTCATTCTGGTACGTATTGAAACAAGTCCCGAAGATGTTGGTGGTATGTCGGCTGCCGAAGGTATTCTAACTTCTAGGGGTGGAATGACCAGCCACGCAGCGGTCGTAGCCCGTGGATGGGGAAAACCTTGTGTGGCAGGGTGTGATGATATCGTCATCAACTACGAATCACAGTCATTTACGAATGGAGAAGTTACCGTTAAATCAGGTGACTGGATCTGTATTGACGGCGCAAAGGGTATTGTCATTAAAGGAAAGAAACCGGTAGAAGAGCCTTCCTTTGGTGAAAATTATTACACCTTCATGAATTGGGTTGATGAGATTCGTGATATGGCTGTCCGTACCAACGCAGATACCCCTGAAGATGCAAAAAAAGCCCGGGAATTCGGTGCACAGGGAATAGGTCTGGCGCGAACGGAACATATGTTCTTTGGCGAAGAACGCATCAAGGCCATGCGCAAAATGATTATTTCGGAAAACGAAAGCGAGCGCAGAAAGGCACTTGAAAGCTTACTGCCCTATCAAAAGCAGGATTTCATTGAAATATTTGAAGCTATGGAAGGTTTGCCGGTAACGGTTCGTCTACTCGACCCACCCCTCCACGAGTTTCTTCCTGAGGAACAAGAAGAGGTCGAGGAACTGGCTAAGGACCTGAAAGTTCCTTTAAGGGATCTGAATCGTAAGATAAGGCTGCTTAAAGAGTTCAATCCGATGCTGGGCCATCGTGGATGCCGGCTGGGTATAACCTATCCGGAAATTACCGAGATGCAGACGCGCGCGATTCTGGAAGCAGCGGTATATTTGAAGAAAAAAGGCAAATCTGTACTTCCTGAAATCATGATCCCGCTGGTAGGAACCTCTGAGGAATTCATTCATCAGCATGAGGTCGTGGATCACGTGGCTGCTGAAGTATTTGAGGAAGAAGGCGAATCAGTAGATTACAAAGTGGGTACCATGATAGAGATACCCAGGGCAGCAATTGTGGCCGATAAAATTGCTGAAGAAGCTGAATTTTTCTCATTTGGTACGAATGACCTTACCCAAATGTCTTATGGCTACAGTCGCGATGATGCGGGTAAATTTTTGGAATACTACCTTGACAAAGGTATCCTGAAAAATGATCCATTCCAGGTGCTTGATGAAGAGGGGGTTGGTGAACTCGTAAAAATGGGAGTTGAAAAAGGTCGGAACGCCAAACCTGATCTTAAAGTTGGAATATGTGGTGAGCATGGCGGTGATCCCAGCAGTGTAGCTTTTTGCTACAATCTTGGGTTAAATTATGTATCCTGTTCACCGTATCGTGTTCCTATCGCACGACTTGCTTCTGCGCAGGCCTTTCTGCGATCCAGAAAAAAGGTCTTTTCATAATTACTTCATGATTAGATGATAACTTTACCTGCCCTCTCATATAGAGGGGGCAATTTTTTATAGGACGAACTTTAATTTGAGGCACTTATTTCCTTTAGATAAGTACTTATACATTCAATCATTTAACAGACGAGCGATACATTTTTTGTGAATTTATTTGAAAGAAAAGCGGTAAGGAGTTGGTTCTGGTCCGGTGCTATTCTCATTTTTACTATGGTGGTTGTAGGAGGTATTACACGTCTTACAGATTCCGGTCTTTCGATGTCTGACTGGAGCCTGATTATGGGAGCTATCCCCCCGATGAATGAAGCCGAATGGCTGGCTGCTTTTGAACGCTATAAAGAATTTCCACAGTACCAGCAGCTAAACGCCGGGATGTCATTAGCGGAATTTAAGACCATTTTCTTTTGGGAATATCTGCATCGCTTGTTGGGGCGGCTTATTGGTCTTGTATTTTTGATTCCGTTTGCATTTTTCTGGATTCGAGGCTATTTCAATTCTAAGACCTTGCGACGCGCGTGGGTTTTATTTGGATTGGGAGCGCTCCAGGGAGCTATGGGTTGGATTATGGTCAAGAGTGGGCTCGTGGATGTACCTTACGTCAGCCACTACCGATTGACGATTCACCTTTTGCTTGCAATGCTTTTATTTGGATTTTGTATCTGGTACGCGCTCGACCTCTACGGGAATGATGAACCAACAAAGAAAAGCTCAGATTTGTCTTCTCTGCGCCGCTGGTCAATCGGGTTGCTTGTTCTCTTTATTGCACAGGTTATTTGGGGCGCTTTCACAGCGGGACTTGATGCCGGATATATTTACAATACTTTTCCCACGATGAATGGTGACTGGGTACCTCAAGGTACATGGACATTACAACCGGTACTTGCAAACTTCGTGGAACATCCGGGAACAGTACAGTGGATGCATCGGATTTTAGGCACGCTTCTGGGTGTTGCAACAATTGGCTTTTGGTGGCGAAATCGAAATGCCGATGTTGGACATCTGTTAAAAGAAAAAGCAAGAATTTTATTAGGAATGATGCTAACGCAGTACGTGCTGGGCATATTGACGGTGATTACCCACGTACAGCTCTTAATAGGAGTAGTGCATCAGGCCGGGGCACTGGCTGTTCTATTTCTTTGGATTTGGTATTATCATGATATCAAAACTAATTGGGAAATAGTCTAATAATATTATTAAATTTAAGACAAAATAGTCTTTAATACTAAAAGGCGGGTTTGCCTTCCTTCAAATTTCAGAATGCAATTATGAATATCACAAAAGAAAAAACGATCGGACAATTAGTTAAAGATGACTACAGAACGGCACAGGTATTCCAACAACATGGATTGGATTTTTGCTGTGGTGGAAATAGAACTATAAAAGAAGCTTGTGAGAAAAAGGCTGTCAACCCCGATGAGATTCTCCGCGCTTTGGATCAGCTCAAAACCAGTGGTGCGAAAGAAGATAATTACGATCAGTGGTCCCTGGATTTTCTGGTGGATTATATCATTAACAATCACCACGAATTTACCCGTAACAAGCTGCCCGAAATTGGTAAGTATGCAAAGAAGGTTGCCGGGGTACATGGGGAACGTCACGAGGAATTGAAGGAGATTTATTACGAGTTTACCATGCTGCACACCGAGATATTTAATCATCTTGATAAAGAAGAACGGATCCTATTCCCTTATATCAAACAGCTGGTAGAGGCGAAAAAGGAAGGTATAAAACCGGAAAAACCAGAATTTGGAGAGGCGGCCAATCCCATTGCAATGATGGAAGAGGAGCACGATGAAGCAGGTGGCTCAATGGCGAAAATCAGAAAGTTAAGCAATGACTTTACTCCGCCCGCCGATGCTTGTACAACTTACCGTTTATTGTATCAAAATCTGGAAGGATTTGAAAAAGATCTTCACAAGCACGTGCACCTGGAAAACAATATTCTTTTTCCTAAAGCACTTGAGCTCGAAAAACAACTGAACTAAATCAAAGTCATGTTTTTAGGCTATGAAAAATGCGCAGAATTGTAGCTCATTTTATACATGCAAATAAACTTAATTATAAGAACATTAAACTATGTCCCTTTCTCCTCATAATTTTTCTATTCCCGTAATGGGAACCGGCCATTCAATTGATTCTCCAATTAGGGTTGGTCCCTACGGAATCAATTCAGTGATCTCTATTGTAGATGATTTACTGGTTGAAAAAATTCGCAAGTATTATTGTAAAAAATACGATTTTGAATACAATAACATTGGACGTACTGCTGAAGACGGCCGTGCTCTTCGTATTACTGCTTATCTTGATACTGTGCAGGAGATTGTAGAAAAGAAGTTTTCGGCTATAACAAGTCAGCCTTTTTTTGAGAAAAATGAGAAGGCAAAGTATTTCGAGATGCTTCCCGATAGCAGTACAATTAAAGAGAAGTATAAGCAGTTGCTGAGTACCAAGGAGGGCAGTTTGCGGGATCGCCTATCGTGTGAGCTTTCCCGGATGATGAGGCCTGGTTCTATTGATGTAAACATAATGGCTAAGGTGGATAAGCTGAATTACACCAAAGGCGGCGCGCCGATGAGCAATGAGTTCAGTGATGCCAGTGCAGCGCTTCGTGGATACGCCAAAAGTAAAGTTTCCTCCAGCCTGATTTTATCAGCCGGATTTAATCCACGCCTTTATAATTACATTACGGAATTCAAAGATTTTTACCGTGATGCTAAAGGGGAGATCAAAAAGAAAATTATTTTAAAAGTAAGTGATTTTCGATCAGCCCTGATACAGGGAAAATATCTGGCCAAAAAGGGGCTGGAGGTTTTTGAGTATCGCATTGAGTCCGGATTAAATTGTGGGGGACATGCATTTCCATCCGATGGACACCTGATGCCCAGTTTGCTTAGTGAATTTCGTGAAAAAAGAGAACAGCTTACCAAAGCCGTACAACCCCTCATTGAAAAATATTATGAAGAGAATGGTAATGGGTTTTCAGATGATTGGGAAATTACAGAACCAAAACTTACCGTACAGGGTGGTATTGGGGTAAGTGGTGAAGCGGATCGTCTGTTGAATGAGTTTGAAATGGATGCTACCGGTTGGGGCAGTCCGTTCCTGTTGGTGCCCGAAGCTACAACGGTGGACAAACCTACACGTCAGCTGTTAGAAAATGCGGGCGAAAAAGAGTTGTACCTAAGTGGGGTTTCTCCGTTGGGCGTGCCGTTCAATAATGTAAGGGATACCGGATCTGAGCAATGGCATCAAGAACGCATTAAAAAAGACAAGCCGGGTTCGCCCTGCCCAAAAGGATTTCTAAAATCCAATACTGAATTTACCGAACAGCCTATCTGTACGGCTTCTACCCAATATCAGTTGCTCAAGCTTGATCAAATTGCACAAAGTGAAATGTCAGTAGATGAAAAAGAGCAAAAGCGTGAGAAAGTTCTCAGCAAAGCATGTCTGTGTGACCATTTGGGTAATGGTGCACTGATTAATTTAGGTATTTTGGCTGAACACCGTGCTCCGCAGGCTATCTGCCCGGGACCAAATATTGCTTATTATGATGGCAAATACTCACTTCGGGAGATGGTTGACCACATCTACGGACGAAGCGAATCGCTGGCTTCTGATGAGCGTCCCCATATGTTTGCCAAAGAGATAACCTTGTATGTTGATTACGTCAAGGAGCTGGCAGAGCAGTTGGATGACGAAACCGGGTTGAAGAAATTGCAAAAATTTCAGAAAAACCTGGAAGAAGGGATGGAGTTTTGCTTGCAAATTGCAAATTCAAAGCCTTATCAGGATGAAAATCTGCCTTCAATTTCCTTTACTGTATCCAAGCAGAAAAAGCGTCTGCAGTCTATTTTGGATAGATATGAAGAACGCATTTCTGTGAAAGTGTAAATCAAAAATTAAATTGAGCTTTTATAAAATCAAAGTGTCACCCCGAAGTTATTTCAGCATGACACAAGTGGTTTTGTAAAATTTCATTAAAGGAAGGAGTTTTTATGGCAGATAAAAGAGAACGATCATGGGCTGAACCATACAAAATTAAGATGGTGGAGCCGGTTCAGATGATCAGCAGAGAAGAGCGGGAGAAAGCAATTAAAGAAGCCGGTTATAATACATTTCTACTGCGATCCCGTGATGTCTACATCGACCTGTTGACCGATAGCGGTACGTCGGCTATGAGTGATCGCCAGTGGGCAGGTATGATGATGGGTGACGAAGCCTATGCCGGCAGTGATAATTTTTATCATCTTGAGGATGCAATCCAAAAATACTACGGTTACGAACACATAGTACCCACTCACCAGGGACGCGGAGCCGAGCACATGATTTCTCAGCTGATGATTGACGAGGGGGATTTTGTGCCCGGCAATATGTATTTCACGACTACCAAGCTGCACCAGGAATTGGCCGGCGGAACCTTTGTGGATGTGATTATTGATGAAGCACACGATCCCGAGAATGAGCATCCCTTTAAAGCCAACGTGGATCTTAATAAACTAGAAGATCTTATCAAAGAGAAAGGGCCTGATAAGATTCCGTATGTCTCAATTGCAACCTCAGTTAATATGGCCGGCGGTCAACCCATTTCGATGGCCAATTTGAAAGAAGTTCGTAAGCTGACGACCCAATATGATATTCCGATTATCCATGATATGACGCGTGTAGCCGAAAATGCGTACTTCATTAAACAGCGGGAAGAGGGTTACGAGGATACACCAATCAAGGAGATTGTGCATGAAATTTGTTCGCTGACAGATGGTGCCACAATGAGTGCTAAAAAAGATGCATTGGTAAATATCGGCGGATTTTTAGCGCTCAATGACGAGGAACTGTTCCGTAAAGCGCAAAATATGGTGGTTGTCTATGAAGGCCTGCATACCTACGGAGGTATGGCTGGACGTGATATGGAAGCACTGGCTATTGGTATTACGGAATCGGTAGATGAAGATCACATCCGTGCCCGTGTTGGACAGGTGCAATATCTCGGTGAAAAGCTGATCGATATGGGGGTGCCAGTTGTACGACCAATAGGTAGCCACGGTGTATTCTTAAATGCCAAGAAAATATTACCGCATTTGAGTCAGGATGAACTACCAGCCCAAACACTGGCAGCTGAGTTATATTTGGATGCCGGTATTCGAAGTATGGAGCGTGGTGTTGTTTCAGCCGGACGTGATCCTGAGACGGGCGAACATAATTATCCCGATTTAGAATTGGTACGACTGACGATTCCACGGCGTGTATATACCCAAGCTCACATGGATGTAGTTGCAGAATCAGTCGAAGCGGTGTACCGAGAGCGCGAAAATATCACAGGACTTCANTTTGATTACGAGCCGGAATACCTGCGATTTTTCCAGTCACGCTTTAAGAAACTGTAATTCCAATCTATTGAATTTAATACCCTNAGGGTCATGAAAACCCTGAGGGTTTTTTATTTTAAATACAGTTGTTATATCAGCAATCCTCTATGGATATAACAATACGNTGCACATAAGAGTACAATTNAGATAAATATCCATTTTGTATTTTATCAATCAACCTTATAAAAATCACATATTGATAGCATATTTATTGCTATTAATTACAGATTACTTATATATTAGTTAGCATATAGTAGAAAAACTTGTTCTGTATGGGGCAATCATCGTATATTATAAATACTTGATCAAAAAAGAGCTCTGTCACCGCAGAGCTTTTCCTATTTGACGCCTTTCTAGCTTACAGTAAAAGTCCGTGATTGTATTCTAGTATGACTTCGTTTCGGGTTGATTTGTTGATGAGTAGAAGTAAGTATTACTTTTAAAAGTTACGCGACTCTTATTCATTATCAATAGGTTCTAGTCGTGCAGAGAAATGTCGTAGAACATCCGGACTATCAACAATTTGGTAGCCGACTAATTTTTTGCGCTGTTCATACGCTGAAATAATTACTTCTGCCAGGTAATCAACATGGCTCTGTGTGTACATGCGACGCGGAAAGGCCAAGCGTACGAGCTCCATAGAAGCGGGCTTTTCAGACCCATCGGGTTGTTTGCCAAACATAACAGTGCCGATTTCTACTCCTCGAATTCCACCGAGTAAATAAAGAGCATTATTTAATGACCACGCGGGGTACTGAGTAGGCGGGATATGAGGAAGGATCTGCTTAGCATCGAGATACACTGCATGTCCGCCGGTAGGTTGAACAATAGGTATGCCGGCATCAGTTAGCTTATCCCCAAGATAACTGATGGATCGGATACGATAACGGAGATAATCGGAATCGAGGGCTTCATAAAGTCCACGGGCAACTGCCTCCATATCATAGCCAGCCATGCCACCATAGGTAGGAAAGCCCTCGGTAAGAATTTCAAGGTTTCGGCATTCCGACGCCAGCTCATCACTGTTGAGGGCCAAGAATCCACCTATGTTTGCCATCCCGTCTTTTTTTGCGCTCATGGTACAGCCATCAGCATAACTGAACATTTCGCGAGCGATTCCAATAGGTTCGTTATCCGAAAAACCATCTTCCCGAGTTTTGATAAACCAAGCGTTTTCCGCAAAACGACAAGCATCAATAAAGAAGGGTATGCCGTGACTTTTTGCGATATCCGAAACGCCCTTGATGTTAGCCATGCTCACCGGTTGTCCACCCCCCGAATTATTAGTGACGGTAATCATAACTACCGGTATGTTTTCCGAACCGATCTCATTAATCGTTTCCTCCAGCTTATTTAGATCCATGTTTCCTTTAAAGGGGTGATCGTTCTGTGGTTGGGTGCCTTCTTCGATAACTAAGTCATAAGCTTCGGCACCGGCATGTTCAATGTGGGCACGGGTGGTATCAAAATGAGTATTGCTGGGGATAACATCGCCTTCGCTGGCAATAGTGGTAAAGAATATATTTTCTGCGGCACGTCCCTGATGGGTGGGAATAAGATGTTTAAACCCAGTGATATCCTGTACGGCTGATTCCAGTTTGTAAAAGGAAGAAGAGCCGGCGTAAGACTCATCACTTTCAATCATTCCCGCCCACTGTTTAGAGGACATTGCTCCAGTACCACTGTCGGTCAGCAGATCAATAACCACATCTTTTGCTTTGAGTAAAAATGGGTTATAACCGGCCTCTTGAAGCAACTTTTTGCGCTCTTCCATGGTAGTGAAACGAATAGGTTCTACCGAGCGAATGCGAAAAGGTTCGATGATTGTGTCTGTTTTGAAGGGAGATAGAGATGAATTTTTCATAGTGTAATACTCATTCCGATTTATTTTACTCAAGTAAAAAGAGAATTTTACCTTTGACAAATTATAAAATAAAGGATAAAATAAGACAAACAACTCTTAAATATGAAACATAATTATAATGCTGAGACCATTCTTTAAACCCAAAGGAGTTGCAGTTATTGGAGCTTCCCGAAATCCACACAAATTGGGTTACGGTGTTGTGCGAAACCTTAAAGATTACAGATACCAGGGAGGTATTTACCCGGTGAATAAATCTGCAACAGAGATATTGGAGTTACCATGTCATGAGTCGGTCGCAGATGTTCCTGATCCGGTAGATTTAGCTGTTATTATTGTACCGGCGTCAGTTGTGCCTAAAATTATTAAGCAGTGTGGACAGCGAGGCATAAATCACGCAATCGTAATTAGTGGAGGGTTCAGTGAGACCGGAGAAGAAGGGCAGAAGCTGGAAGAGGAGCTTAAAAGGGTGGCCAGCGAATGGGATGTCAATTTTATCGGCCCCAATTGTATTGGTACTATTGATACCCATACACCGGTAAATACAACGTTTGTTACAGGAATGCCCGAGTCTGGAGAAATTGGATTTTGCTCGCAGTCAGGGGCTATGGTAGCTTCCGTGATCGACTGGGCTCGTGGTGCAGGCGTAGGTTTTTCGAGAATTGTAAGTCTGGGGAACCAAGTTGATATCAACGAAACGCAGATGATTAAAGCGCTGCACAAAGATGATCAGACCAGTGTAATTACTGCCTATATCGAAGGAGTTTCAGATGGAAAAGCTTTTATGGAGACAGCTCAAAAAGCTGCTAAAGATAAACCAGTAGTGGCGTTAAAAGGGGGGCGCGGTGAAAGCGGGGCGCGAGCGGTGGCCTCTCATACCGGAGCGCTGGCCGGGAGCGCGGAAGCCTATGAGGCTGCCTTTGATAGAGCAGGTGTGCAGCAAGCCAGTACCATGGAGGAGATGTTTGATTGGGCAAGAGCGTTAGCATGGCAGCCGCTTCCCCGAGGTAAAAACGTAGCCGTTTTAACAAATGCCGGTGGCCCCGCAATTTTGGCTGTTGACGCCTTGGAAAAAGCAGGATTGAACCTTGCTGAACTGACCTCGGAAACGAAAGATTATTTAAAATCACGGCTCCCTAAAGCGGCAAGTGTTAGCAACCCGGTGGATGTACTGGCGGGTTCAGGTCCGGGAACGTATGCGGTAGCCTTAGATGCACTGCTGACTGATAAAACCGTGGATTCAGTGGTGGTCATTCAAGCCCCACAGGATTGGTTTTTGCCGGCAAGTTTAGCTGAGGTGGTTGGTGAAGTGGCGGGTGTACACCACAAGCCGGT
>P_1C_Sed_2_UnCtyDRAFT_1000148_pt1 | contig 21316 bp, 18 predicted proteins | sample Pon1CUnioCityCA_4_FD_10229 | JGI IMG/M metagenome (IMG submission 10229) | reverse complement strand
GTAGCTGTGTGGGAGAGTAGGACGCCGCCGGAATATCTTTTATAAAAAGCCCCTGCAGTGCTTTATGCACGACAGGGGCTTTTTATATTTCAATGATTTGGCAGGGGGGGATCAATCGTTTGATGCTCTCGTAAAAAGTCTGATTTTTGATGGCGCCATCAATCGTTTAGCGCATCAATATTTTTCTTGATCTTTTGAGCGGCATCTTCCGCCTTATCCCGGGCTTCTTTCGCCCGGTCCAGGGACTCGGTTTTTTTGCTGCCGTCCACGGATTCGCTTCTCATGTTCTGGACCACCAGGATGCCTACAATCAAGGCAACAACCAGCAGGCCGACAGTCAACAAGTTTCGCATGGGGTTTTATCCGTTTGGTTTGGGTTCCGTCGCCTTGTGATTGATCATGGATGCCATATACCCCGCGCCAAACCCGTTGTCGATATTAACCACCGCTACATTGGAACTGCAGCTGTTCAGCATGGAGAACAGGGCGGTAAGCCCGTTAAAACTGGTTCCATAACCGATGCTGGTAGGCACGCCGATAACGGGCCGTTCCACGAGGCCTGCCACCACACTTGGAAGCGCCCCTTCCATTCCGGCAACAACAATAAGTACGTTCGCTGCTTCGATTTTTCCCTTGTGATTGAAAAGCCGGTGGATTCCTGCCACACCAATGTCGAAGATGGCCTCAACCGGATTTCCCATGGCCAGGGCAGTCAGGTAAGCTTCTTTGGCCACCGGGATGTCTGAAGTGCCGGCCGATATAACCAGGACCGGTCCGATTCCGGTAACCGGTATGTCTTTCGGGCCAAGCATGAGGAACATGGCATCCCCATGGTATTGCGCATCCGGAAATACTTCGGTGACAGCATCGGCTTTGCCGGCATCCAGCCGTGTGACCAGGACAACCTGTTCCTGTAGCGCCATTTTCTCCATGATGCCGATTATCTGCTCCGAGCTCTTGCCCTGGCCGAAAATGACTTCAGGGAACCCTTTGCGGAGGCTTCGATGATGGTCTATATGTGCGTAGCCGAGATCTTCAATGCTTAAATTCTTGAGTTTCTCCGCAGCCGCATGGATGGAGGTCCGCCCTTTTGAGACCGCCGTAAGGATTTGTTCTAAAACGTCCCTGTTCATTGCTTTCTGCAATTCCTGATCATCTTTTTACGAGCCCCCGTAACGGTCTACTCGATTTCCTGCTCGATGATGCCGCCCTCTGCAGGTATTTGCATCTCTTCAGCCGCGTTTCTGTTCGATTCTGAGTCCCTTTCATCATTGGATTGGCCGGAGGAGGGCCCGATTCTCTGGTTTTCAATGTTTTCAGCCAGGCGCCGCATGTCTTCCTTTAAGCTGGATATCTCACTGAAAAGGGTCTCCGTGGTATGGGCCATGTTTTCCTTATAGAACTCTCTTTCTTTTTCCAAGGCCTGATTCAGCATATCCGGGCTGACGCGTTCGCCTGATACGGAATCCAGTTCTGCGGAAAGCGTCTTAAGGGTATCGGAGTGCTCATCGAGTTCGTCTTGAATGCCGCCCTGGGCTTGCTCGATGGAGCGGGATGTCTGAATGAGTCCGCTCATCTTTTCGTCAAGCTGCTCGACTTGCTTTTTGAGGGGGTTCAGGGCTTTCTGAAGGCTGCCGATGTTTTTTTCAAAGGCGGTCATACGCTCCTGAAGCTGGTTCACCCGGCTGTCTGTATTCTCAAGGCCGGCACGGGCGTCGTCCACCTGCTTTTGGGTGGCTTTCTTCAGTGCCGCCAGCTGATTTTCCAGGTCGGCCATGTTGTTGCTTAATTCGCGCGACAGCCGCGCTACCTCCTCGGAGCCGGAAGTGTTGATGGTTTGCATCCGGTCCTGAATATCATAGTATATATATCCAAGCACCAGCGCCAGCACCAGAAAACCCAGACAGGTGATCGTTAATGTCATATCCCGCTGTTTTTTTGGTTTTTCTGTTTTCCGTTGGTGTTTGGGGGAGGGGGGAATCGGCGGCTTCTCAGATCCGGCCCCGGCTTGAGCGCCAGCTGCTGCCCCTGCCTCAGTCTCCGCATTCGTCTCCGGTTTATCCAATCCTATATTAAAGCCTGGTTGCTGATCTTTATCCATAGTAACTATTCCCATTCAATTGTGCTGGGGGGCTTTGAACTGATGTCATAGGCCACCCGGTTGACCCCGTTGACTTCATTAATAATCCGGTTGGAAATATGGCCCAGAAGTTTATACGGCAGGCGCGCCCAATCCGCTGTCATGGCATCCTTGCTGGTCACCGCCCGAATTGAAACGATATTTTCATAGGTGCGTTTATCTCCCATGACGCCCACGCTTTTGATTGGCAGCAGAACGGCAAAGGATTGCCAAAGGCGTCTATAATAGCCGCTTGCCTTGATTTCTTCAAGCAGAATGGCGTCCACTTTTCTTAAAATTGATAAGTGCCGCCGGTTCACTTCTCCCAGCACCCGGATGGCAAGGCCCGGGCCGGGAAATGGCTGCCGCCAGACCAGTTCTTCGGGCAAGCCTATGGCCTTGCCCAGTTTTCGGACTTCATCTTTGAAGAGATACTGCAGCGGCTCAACCAGTTTTAGTTTCATTTTTTTGGGCAGGCCCCCGACATTGTGGTGGGATTTGATGATCGCGGTGGGGCCGCCGAAAACGGAGCGCGATTCAATAATGTCCGGATACAGGGTGCCCTGGGCTAAAAATTCCACCCCCTTTATTTTCCGGGCTTCAGCTTCAAATATATCCATGAAAATCCGGCCAATGATCTTGCGTTTTTTTTCCGGGTCGGTGACACCGGTAAGGGCGCTTAGAAATTGTTTGCCGGCAGTGACAAAGCGGATGTTGAGATCCAGATGGTGTTTCAGAAGCTTTTTCAACCGTTGCGCTTCGTTTAACCGCAGAAGGCCGTTGTCCACAAAAATACAGGTCAGGTTTTTGCCGATGGCCTTATGGATTAAAAGTGCGGTGACTGATGAATCAACGCCGCCGCTTAAGCCGAGGATAACCTTTTTATCGTCCACGGATGTCTGTATTTCTGATATGGCGTCCCTGGCAAAGGTTTTCATGGTCCAGTTTTGCTTGCACCCGCAGATGTTGACCAGGAAGTTTTTCAGTATCTGCTTGCCTTTTGGCGTGTGATGGACTTCCGGATGAAACTGGAGGCCGAAAAATTTTCGGTTCGGATCCGCAACTGCGGCATATTCGGTATTGGCTGTGGAAGCGGTGGTCATGAAGTTCTCGGGGAGTCCGGCAAGGGAATCGCCGTGACTCATCCAGCAGGCGGTCTGCTGCTCAATTTTGTCGAACAATCCCTCGGGACGCGTGATGGTGAGTTCCGCAAATCCGTATTCCCGTTTCGTGGCTTTTTTGACCGTACCGCCCAGGGCGTGGATCATAAACTGCATGCCATAGCAGATACCCAGGATGGGAATGCCCAGATCAAAAATGGCGGGATCGATTTTCGGGCTGTTTTTTTCATATATGCTGGCAGGGCCGCCGGAGAGAATGATGCCCTCGGGATTTAAGGCTTTGATAGTATCCATTCCGATTTCCGGCGATTCTATCTGGCAGTATACCCGGCACTCGCGAACGCGCCGGGCAATCAGTTGGTTGTATTGGGAGCCAAAATCGATAACAACGATCATGTGTGCCTCATAATTGAGTAAAAAAAAGAACTTATCTCTGGATGCAAAGAATTTGATTAAATAAAATTAATATGTTAAAGCAAGCCGGAAAAGTCAACTGAATTTTAGCGAATGGTTTTTAGCACCCATGAATAAAGTAATTACTCAGATTTATGAGATTCAGACGTCCGCAGAAGCAAAATTGATGGCCGATTGCGGAGTGGATCATATCGGAAGCGTTGTGGCCTCCGCCAATGACTGGAAGCAGCCGATCATTTATGAAACCATCCGCACTGTTGCGGCTGCAGGGGCGAAAAGCAGCCTGATTCTGCTTTTTCATAACAGGGATGCGATTGTATCCGCCCTGTCGTATTATCAGCCGGACATCGTCCACTTTTGCGAGGACCTGAGCGCCTTTGGCCGGTCCCGCAGCGGCAATGGCTCACTTTCGCCGTTGATTGACATGCAGGCGCAAATCCGGGAGGATTTCCCGAAAATCCGTATCATGCGCTCCATACCCATACCGCAGGCCGGTGCTTCTGCAAAGCTGCCGGTTTTGGATCTGGCCCGTTTGCTTGAGCCGGTCAGTGATTATTTTTTGACTGATACCTGGTTGACGGGAGAGAATTCGCAACCGGTAAGCGGCTTTGTGGGGATTACCGGTAAAGCCTGCAGCTGGTCAGCAGCCGCGGATTTGGTAGCATTCAGCCGGATTCCGGTAATTCTGGCCGGCGGGATCTCACCGGAAAATGTCTTCGAGTCCATCCTGGCGGTTCGTCCGGCCGGGGTGGACAGCTGCACCCAGACCAACGCGCACGATGAGTTCGGCCGCCCCATCCGGTTTAAAAAAGATCCCTCCAAAGTCCGGCGGTTGGTCAGCGAGGTCCGCCGGGCGGAGAAAGAAGTGATGACAATTTCCAAAACCGAAACATGATGGCTGCGTAGGAAGCCATCAAAATTTGCTGGAATTAAAAACAACAGGAGAGAGTGACCATGTATGAATGCGGTGATCTTCGAAAAGGCCTGAAAATCGAACTGGAAGGGGATCCTTATGTGATTACGGATTTCGAGTTCGTCAAACCGGGCAAAGGTCAGGCCCTTTACAAATGTAAACTGAAAAACATGCTCACCGGCAGCCAGTTTGACCGCACCTATCGCTCGGGCGATAAATTCAAGCCGGCCAACCTGGAAGAGCAGGAAATGGAATATCTCTATTTTGACGGCGATCAGTATTGTTTTATGAACACGTCTTCATTTGAACAGGAGTTTTTGAGTGAGGCGCAGGTCGGCGAGACGGCTGCGAAACTGCTCAAGGAAAATACGAAATGTGATGTCTTGCTTTTTGACGGCCGGCCCATTGGCGTATCCCTGCCCAATTTTGTTGATCTGCGCATTACCCGGGCGGATCCCTGGGTGAAAGGCGATACGGCGTCCGGCAGCTCTAAGCCGGCAACCCTTGAGACCGGATATGAGGTTCAGGTCCCGCCTTTTATCGAGGAGGGGGAGACGGTTCGCATTGATACCCGAACCGGGCAATACGTTGAACGGGTTAAGCAATAAGTCCTGATTCAGGGGTTTAAGATTTTTTCCTTGACAGGGGGAAATTTGTCCTGATAATGAATGAAGCTTCATTCATTGAATGGGCATTCATTTTTGAAAATCTAAGGGGTCTGTTATTACGCGACAGGAAAATACAAATAAGAATAACGGCAAGTACCAGCGGATAATGAATGCTGCTATCAAGGTGTTTGCCGAGCAGGGCTTTTATAAAGCCACCATTTCCCAGGTCGCCCGGGAAGCCGGAGTCGCTGACGGCACCATCTATATCTATTTTAAAAACAAGGCCGATATTCTGAATAATTTTTTCAGTAATCGTACCCGGTTGGTGTTTCAACGATTCAGGGAGACGGTCGATGAATCGGGCAATGCCGAAGAAAAACTGCGGAACCTGATTCGGCGGCATTTGCATGAGTTTCAGAGGGACCGGGATATGGCGGTGGTGTTTCAGCGGGAAGCGCTGCAAGCGCGGTATGTGGCCGATGAATATATCAAGGATATCACCAAGATGTACCTTGATATACTGGGCGAGATCATTGCGCAGGGACAGGACGAAGGCAGTATCCGGAAGGATTTCCAAGTCGGGCTTGGCAAGCGGTTTATCCTGGGTGCGGTCAATGAGGTGATCAATACCTGGGTTACCACCGCCGCCAACTATGATCTCGTCTCCATGGCGGATCCGCTGGTGGATTTGTACCTTAAGGGGATTGAATGGAGAGGATAAGGGCGTCCTGCAATGCCATCAAAAATCAGACTTTTTACGAGTCCATCATAAGTTATTAACCACAATATTTTTTCATTTAATAAAAGGAGCAGACGGATATGGCACAATCAATTGCAGACCGACGGGATGTCGATTTTGTCCTGCATGAACAATTCAAGGTAGGCGAGTTCAGCAAACACGAAGCATTTGCTGAGTTCAACAAGAAGACAGTGGATCTGATTGTCTCTGAAGCCCGCAACCTGGCGGTGAAAGAAATCCTTCCCACCCGGCAGGAAGGCGACGAGCAGGGCTGTACATTTGATGCAGGAAAAGTAACCGTTCCGGAATCTTTCCACCGGGCCTTTGAGCTGTTTAAAGAAGGCGAGTGGCTCGCTATGAATGAAAGCCCGGAATGGGGGGGGCAGGGAATGCCGCGTACTCTGGCCATGGCAGCATCGGAGTATTTCAACGGCGCCAACTATGCCTTTATGATGTATCCCGGCCTGACCCATGGGGCCGGCAACCTTGTTGAGACCTTTGGAACAGATCAACAGAAAAAGCTCTTTCTGAAAAATCTGTACTCCGGCCACTGGGGCGGCACCATGCTGCTTACCGAACCCAACGCCGGCTCGGATGTCGGCGCCCTGGAAACAACAGCCGTGCCCAATGGCGACGGCACCTATTCCATTACCGGTCAGAAAATTTTTATCTCCAGCGGCGAGCATGACCTGTGTGAAAATATCGTGCATCCGGTGCTTGCCCGGATCGAAGGCGCTCCTGCAGGCACCAAAGGCGTATCACTGTTCCTGGTGCCCAAATATCTTGTCAATGATGATGGCAGCCTGGGCGCGTTCAATGACGTGGTCTGTGCCGGGATCGAAGAGAAAATGGGGATTCACGGCAACGCTACCTGTACGCTGAACATGGGCGACAAGGGCAATTGTGTCGGCACCCTGCTGGGTGAGGAAAACAAGGGCATGCGGGCCATGTTCCTGATGATGAACGGCGCCCGTCTGCTCGTCGGGATGCAGGGCTTTTCCTGTGCCTCCGCCTCCTATATCAATTCCGTCAATTACGCCAAAGAGCGGATTCAGGGCCGCCACCTGATGAACATGATGGAGAAGGATGCGCCTGGTGTTCCTATTATCCAGCACCCGGACGTCCGGCGGATGCTTTTGACCATGAAGGCCTATGTCGAGGGTATGCGAAGCCTGCTGTATTATGTTTCGTATTGCGAGGACATGACCGTCATGTCGGACTCCGAAGAGGTCAAGGAAACCTACCAGGGCCTGGTGGAGATGCTGATTCCCATCGCCAAGGGTTATATCACGGATCGCTCCTTTGATCTGTGCAGCCTGGGCATGCAGATTTACGGCGGCTACGGCTATATCAAGGAGTACCCGCAGGAGCAGTTCCTGAGGGATTGCAAGATTACCCAAATCTACGAGGGAACCAACGGAATTCAGGCGATGGATCTGCTCGGCCGCAAGCTGGGAATGAAAAAGGGCAAGCTGGTCATGGACATGATGGGCGAGGTTATGAAAACTGTCAACCATGCCAAGGGCATCGAGGGTCTGGAAGACCAGGCGGCCAAGGTGGAAGAGGCGCTTAATAAGTTTGGTGAAGTGGCCATGCACCTGGGCAAAGCCGCCATGTCGGAGAAGCTCATGGAGGCCTTTGCCTACGCCTATCCGCTCATGGAGGTTTTCGGAGATGTGGTGCTGTCCTGGATGATGCTGTGGCGTGCCGCCATTGCCAAGGAAGCTTTGCCCAAGGCCAAGAAGAAAGATGTGCCCTTCTATGAAGGCCAGGTCAAGAGCTCGGAGTTTTTTGCCTATACCGTGCTGCCGACCACCCTGGGCAAGATGAATTCCATTCTCACAACCAATGGTGCAGCCGTTCAAATTGATGAAGCCTCCTTTATTGGATAGATAGTAAAGCGGGATTACCGGGTGGATTTTCAGGGGGCTTCTGCCAAAGGGCCCCCTGAATTGTTTGGACCCCGGCCGCATCCTAAGCCGGTCACCCGGTCCCCGGCATATGCTTCACCGGACAAATGATACACTGGAGCCAGCTCCAAATCACCGGGCAGGAGCAAAAGAATTTTCTCTTGACTGAGGGGTGTTTTTAAATTATGGATGAATGTTCATTCATAGTACATTAGGATTATTGGATATCGTCTGCAGTCAAGCCTGTGCCGGCTTTTCTGCGGCGTATTGAAAGGAGAAGGGACGCACAAAATGGAACCATTATTGCAATCACCGGCATCTTTTGACGTGCTCGGGATCCCCACCATCATATTTTCCGTTTTGATTCCGGTGGTGGCGGTTGCCGCGTTTGCCTATATCATTGCCAAGCGATTGGCGCCGATTGTCAAGGCTAATCCGGATTTCCGGTTTGATCGGCCCGTGGAGCGGGTGAAAAATATTGTCAAGATCTGGTTGGCCCAATGGCGGCAGCCCAGATACATGATGGCCGGGGTAATCCACATGGTCATTTTTTTCGGCTTCCTGATCCTCTCCATCCGCTCAACAGAACTTGTCATTAAAGGTGTTTCCGACGGGTTCGTATTTCCCGGCTTAAACACCTTTGTGGGCGATATTTATTATTTTTTAAAAGACTATGCCGCCACTGCTGTTTTTTTTGCAGTTGTCATTGCGGCCGTTCGGCGGGGCATTTTCCGACCGGAGCGGTATCAGTATACCGAAGCCTATCCCCATGACCATACATGGGAGGCCATGCTGGTGCTGTTTTTTATTGCTACCCTCATGGTTTCCGAGAGTCTTTATGAGGCCTGCCACGTGGCAGCCCAAATTCAGGCCGGGGTGCAGCCCGATTTTCTGGCGCCGGCCACGCTGGGCTGGTTCTTTAAAAACCTGCTGGTGGATGAATCCCACGCGCTGCTGCAGAACCTGCATGTTATTTCTTATTATGTGCACGATGTGGTGTTCTTCCTGTTCCTGTGTTTCCTTCCCATGGGCAAGCATTTCCATGTGATTACCTCGATTTTCAATGTTTTTTTCATGCGCCTGGAAAAAGGCAATATCCGGCCGGTACGCTACGGTGTCAGCGAAGCGCAGCTCGATGACCTGGAATCCTTTGGGGTGAAAAAGTATGAAGATTTCACCTGGAAAGATATTCTGGATTTTTATACATGCGCGGACTGCGGCCGTTGTTCGGATAATTGCCCGGCCAACACGGTGGGCCGCCCCTTGTCGCCCCGGTTTATCTCGTTGAAAGGGCGCGATTATGCCTTTGGCCATTATCCGCTTCTGGGAGAATTCGTTGCCGGCGGGCCCTTGATGGGCGATGTCTACAGCGAGGATGAAATCTGGTCCTGCACCACTTGCGGGGCATGCGAGGAAGAATGCCCATTGGGCATCGAATACATCAACAAAATCGTCGATCTTCGCCGCGGCATGGTGGATGATGGCAATGTGCCGCAGTCTCTGCAGAAACCCCTGCAGTCCCTTGAAAAACGTGGCAATCCTTACGGGAAAATGGAGAAAAAGCGCGCGGATTGGAGCAAGGAGATGGAGGGCTGCGAGGTAAAAATCCTCGAAAAGGGGGAAACCGCAGAAACCCTTTATTTTGTGGACTCCTGCACCTCCTATGATGACCGCATGCAATCCGTGGCCCAGGCCAATGCACGGATCCTGTGCGCCGCCGGCATTGATTTCGGCGTACTGGGCAAAGCGGAAAAGGATTCCGGCAACGAAATCAAACGGTTCGGCGAAGAAATGCTTTTTCAGGATATCAAGGCCCACAATACCGAAGCGATTCAAAAATCCGGTGCCAAACGAATTGTTACCGGCGATCCGCATGCCTATAATGCATTAAGGAAAGAATACACGGACCTGCCGCCGGTTGAACACATCAGCCAGGTGGTCCTGGAAGCTGTAAAGTCTCGAAAAATAAAGCTGTCCGGAGTGACGGAGGAGGAAAAGGACAAGGTCTTTGTCTATCATGACCCCTGCTACCTGGGTCGCCATAATCAGATGTATGAAGATCCCCGTGCCGCGATTGACTGTATTCCGGGAATCCGTCGGGTGGACATGCTGCGAAGCCGGGATCGTTCCTTCTGCTGCGGCGGCGGCGGGCTGATGCTTTTTTATGAGCCCACCGAAGATGAACGCATGGGCGTCAGGCGCGTGAAAATGGCGCAGAAGGCAGGTGCTCATGTTATTGTCACGGCCTGCCCGTTCTGTCTGACCAACCTCGAGGACGGCATCAAGGTAGCGGGCCTGGAAGGCAAAATGGAGGCGATTGACTTAAGCGAATTGATCGCCAACCATCTGGAGCCAAAAGAATAAAAACTGGCGGGAAAGCGGGTTTTATTTCATATGATACCCGCCCGGCACTGATACCTGACAACTGACAGCTAGACAGGCGTCTGTTAACTTTTTTTAAACAGATAAGGTGGAGGAGAAGATGGAAATTTTAGTGTGCGTAAAGCGCGTTCCCGACACTGCTGAGAATGAGATTGAAATCAACAGCGCGGGGAATGACATCGAAAGAGACGATCTTGTGTATTCGGTCAATGAGTGGGACAACTACGCGGTCGAAGAAGCCATCCAGATTGTGGACAAGGTTGGCGGTTCCGTGACGGTCGTGACGGTTGGCGATGAGGAGTCTGAAGAAGTGCTTCGCCGGGAAATGGCCATGGGCGCTGAAAATGGGCTCCTGCTCACGGATGATGCCTTTGAAGGATCGGACGGCAAAGGCATCGCCAGCATTCTGTGCGGCGCTGTTAAAAAGGGCAGTTATGACCTGATTCTCACCGGAGCCCAGGCGGATGACGGGGCGGCAGAGGTCGGCGGCATGCTGGCCGCCATGCTGGATTATCCGTATGCGTCCCTGGTCAATACCATCGAGGTGCAGGACAGCAAGCTGAAAGTTGGCCGCGAGGTTGAAGGCGGCAACCAGGACATGTATGAAATCGAGATGCCCTGTGTCCTCTCCATTCAAACCGGTATCAATGAGCCGCGTTATGTCGGTATCCGCGGCATCCGTAAAGTGGCATCGGTTGAAATTCCGGAATATGGTGCCTCCGATCTCGGCGTGGATGCTTCGAGCGTTGGCGGCGATGCGGCCAAAGTGAAGCGCATGGATTACTTTGTGCCCGAAATGGGCGAAGGCGCGGAAATGCTTGAGGGCAGCTCGGACGAGATCATTGGAAAACTCATTGAATACTTGAAAGCCAAAGGAGGGTTGAAATAATGGCTGATATTTTTGCATATATCGAGCACAACCAGGGGGTAGTGGACGATTCCGCACTGGAGCTGCTGGCCGTGGCTAAAAAGATCTTCCCGGATGCAGCGGTAACTGCCATTATCATGGGCTCCGGCGGGGACCTGGACAAGGTCTGCAATGACATGGCCGCCTCTTACAATGCGGTATGGAAGGTTGACAACGCCGCTTTTAGCTTTCCGGATGCAGAGGCTGCGCGAAAAGCGCTGGTCAACATACTTCCCGGCGACAGCGTCCTGCTGCTCCCGCACGCTCATTTCGGAATGGATCTGAGCCCCGGCCTGTCAGTCAAGCTGGATTCTGCTTATGCGCCGGATATCGTGGACATCGAAGGATTGGAAGGCAATACCCTGAAAGTGATCCGCCAGGAATTTGCCGGGCAGGTGAGCGCGCACGTGCATGTGGATATTTCAAGCGGCGCTGTGATCAACGTCCGGCCCGGGGTTTTTGCAGCGGATGAAAGCAAGGCTGGCGGCGGCGAAGTGGCTGATAAAACAGGTGACATCGGCGATGTGGCCGTTAAGCGCAAATACCTTGAAACAGTCCAGGCGGAAGCCGGTGAAGTCGATATCACCAAATCGGAAGTCCTGGTATCGGTGGGTCGCGGCATTGAAGAAGAAGACAATGTTGAAATTGTGTTTGATCTGGCCGAAGCCATGGGCGCGGATGTTTCCTGCTCCAGGCCGATTGTTGACGCCAAATGGCTTGAAAAATCCCGCCAGGTCGGCACCTCTGGCCAAACCGTTAAGCCCAAGGTCTACATGGCCCTTGGCATCAGCGGCTCTTTCCAGCATATGGGCGGCCTTAAGGGCAACCCCTTTATCGTGGCCGTCAACAAAAACCCCAAGGCACCCATTTTCCAGGTGGCAGACGTCGGGGTGGAAGCTGACATCCTTGAATTTGTGCCAGAATTGACTGAAAAAATCCAGGAACTGGGTTAATTACAGACTTTTTTAGTTAGCGCCAATCAATCCCCCCCGGCAGGCTGATCATCGGCCGCCGGGGGGTTTGTTTATGTGCGGCAAGGGCTGAGTGTCAAGTCCCTTCCTGCCAGGAATTGAGGTATTCCCTCTGCTCCGCGGTCATCTGGTCGATCTCCATGCCCATGGCGCTCAGCTGCAAGGCGGCAATTTCATCGTCAATTTCCTCGGGAAGCCCAATGACCTGTTTGGGCATTTTGCCTCTGTTTTTTACACCGTGCACGCAGGCGAGGGCCTGGCCGCAAAAAGAGGTGGACATGACTTCGCTTGGATGCCCCTCGGCGGCTGCCAGGTTAACCAATCGACCCTCACCCAGCACAAACAGTTTTTTCCCGTCCAGAGGGTGTATTCCTCCATAAAAGGGCGGACCTGTTTGTGGGCGCTGGCGGCTTCATTTAAGGATTTCAGATCCAATTCATTGTCAAAGTGACCCGAGTTGGACAGGATCGCACCATTTTTCATTTTTTTCATGGTATCGAGCGAAATGATATGCTTGTTTCCGGTAACCGTACAGAAAACATCGCCAATTGTTGCCGCATCGGCCATTTTCATCACGCGGAAACCGTCATAGGCAGCCTGAAGTGCCCGAAAGGGATCAACTTCCGTTACCAGGACGTTGGCGCCAAGCCCCTGGGCCCGCTTTGCCACGCCCTTGCCGCAGCTGCCGTATCCACACACCACAAAGGTTTTCCCCGCGTAGAGCAGGTTGGTGGCCCGAAGGATGCCGTCTACGGTTGATTGGCCGGTGCCATAGTAGTTGTCCACCAGGTGCTTGGTTTTGTTGTCATTTACTGCGATCATGGGGTATTTCAGGGCATTGTCGGCCTCCATGGCTTTTAGCCGGATGATGCCGGTGGTGGTTTCCTCGCAGCCGCAAATAATCTCGGGGATTAAATGCGGATGGTTTTTGTGGATTTCGAGACCAGGTCGAAGCCGTCGTCAATCGTAATGTGCGGTTTGAATTTAATTACGTTGGTGATATAGCGGTAGTAATCATCTGTGCTCTCTCCCTTAATATTAAAAAAATAACGTGGATATACCGATATTCAAATCAACGGAAATTGGGTGAAAGAAATGAAAAATAAAGGGGATTTGTTTTCAGCGGCTTGATGTGTTATATTGTAAAATTAATAAACCGGATCAATGATCCGGATTAATAACACAGATGTCAGGCCTTGGGCCGACTGATAGATAAAGGAATCTTGCAAGAGAAATGGATGATAACGCCAACCGGGTAATTTTTGAATTGCCTGCTGTTAAAGAATTGAGCGAACATTATACGGTTGTTGATATGCACTTTCATACCCGCTTCTCCGATGGGTTCAATACGCCCCGGGAGGTGGCGGCCAGGGCCAGAAAGCTCGGCCTCGGGATTGCGGTTACCGACCACAACACCATTAGCGGCGCCCTTGAAATTGCGCGATACAGAGATATTTTAAGCATTCCCGGCATTGAGGTGACCTCCCGGGAAGGGGCGCATCTATTGATTTATTTTTATGAGTTCAAAGCCCTTTCCCATTTTTACAGAATTGATGTAATGCCATTTCTGGGAAAGGATCTCATGTCTTCCATTTCCCTGCCCATGGCGCAAATCATTGAACGGGCCCGCAAATACGATGCCATGGTTATATTTGCCCATCCCTATTGCGCCATGTATACGGGCCTTTGCAATTGCATGTTTCCCAGGGACCGTCAGAATGAATTGCTGGCAATGGCCGATGGTGTGGAAGTGATCAATTCCGGCAATCTCAAGAAATGGAATCTTCAGTGCGCGGTGCTCGGGTTCAACCTGGGCAAAGTCATGACCGGCGGCAGTGACGGCCATAATCTTTTCCAGATGGGCAAAGCCGTTTCCTGTGCCCAATCTTCCCGGGACCGGGTTTCGTTTCTGGATGCCGTCCGGTCGGGTCGAAGCCGTGTCATTGGCAAGGAAATTGCCTTTATCCGGAAGGTCGCATCAAATGGTGCAAAAATTCGCAAAAGCCTGAAAAATTCGCCCGATTTGGTGGAAAAAAATGTGCGTTACAGTTACGCCCTCTTCAATCTGAAATCCCGCCAGGTAAAAGCCAGTATGCAGCGCCGCCTGTATAATCGGCGCCTGCGAAAAAACGGCTCCCTTTAGAAGTTAAATGCAAGGTGCACGGTGCAGGCGCGCCGGATGAGAGCGGATGGCATCATAAGCTGATCGGTTTTCGTTCGGGCACTACATATAAGGCGAGAACAGCCACATGATCGCATCGCGGATTTTAATGATCAATGGGCGCTGCAAGATCTCGGACAAGGAAATCGACTGCGAGTGCTTGATTCGGTGTTCGATATGCTCGGCAATGGTCTTTGCGACATGCTGTTCATAGATTTCAACGGATAATTCGAAATTCAAACGGAGGCTGCGGGGATCCAGGTTGGCCGAGCCGATCTGGGCGTACTGTTGATCGACCACAAAGAGTTTGGTGTGGGCAAAGGGAGGCGGCTGAAAATATATTTGCACGCCCCAGTAGAGCAGCTCCTGGAGCATGTTGTTGCTGGCCCACTGAATAAAGGGCAGGTTGTTTTTTGCAGGAAGTACGACTTTGACATCAATTCCGCGAAGGGCCGCGGTTTGAAGCGCTGAGATCATTTCAAGGGAGGGCAGGAAATAGGGGGTCATTATCAGCACCTGCTCCCTGGAGGAGGAGATGGCCCCCACAAGGATGATGTCGAGCTTATTGATGTCTTCATTGGGCCCATCCGTAATTGCGCGGCATATAGCGGGGCCGCTCGCAACGGGGGCATTCGGCCGGGGGGCGGCCATTTCCCCGGCACAGAAGGCCCAGTCTTCCATAAATGCCTGCTCCACCTGCATGACCACCGGCCCTTTGAGCCGGAAATGCATATCTCTTATTCGGTGACGGTTCCTGACATCCTGGACCATGTGCCGATCTCCGATGTTCATCCCGCCGGTAAAGGCAATCTGTCCGTCTGCGATCAAAATTTTTCGATGGTTTCTTAAGTTGATATGTATGGTAGGGGGGAATAGTTTGGGCGGAATAAAGCGGGCCACGCGCACGCCCCGGCGTTTGAGAAGGGCTCCGGCCCGCGGAAAGTAGTAGTATTCCCCCACACCGTCAATTAATACACGCACATCCAGGCCGCGTTTGACCGCGCGATTGAGCGCCTCAATGAACAGCCTTCCGGTTTTGTTGGTTTCAAATATATAGGTGGTCAGAAAAACATAATGTTCTGCCTGGTCGATACATTCGAGCATCTCCGGGTAGGCGCTTTCCCCGCCGGGCAGCAGGTCAATGCGGTTGCCGTCAACCAGCGGGACCCGGGTTACCCTGTCCGATATCCGGGCGATCTGGGCATAGGAACGCGGCAGATCCAGCTGCGAGGCGGCAACGGAGACCTCGGCGGCTGCCTTCTGATAGCCTTGATCATCCACTGGAAAGGCCGATCGTTTGTCTTCCAGCTTTCTGGCCCGGGTTTCAACCCGGTTAATGCCGAAGAGAAAGTACAGGAACGCACCAACAAAGGGAAAAATCAGACACACGGCGATCCATCCCAGTGCTGAGGACGGTGTGCGCTTGTGGAGCAGGGCATGCCCCGCCGTGGTAAGCGAAAGCAGTATGTTCAGGGTCAGGATGAACCCGTGGATGATATCCATGAAGTCGTATTATAAATCATGCGTTGAGATTACCGGATCCCTTAAGATGAGTTCGATGGCGGTTATGGCCGTTTCCGCGGCTTCGGGAAAGACATGGCCGATATTGCGGATGTGCCGGAGGTTGTCCGCTGTTCGCAGGATCAGCATGGCCTGGTCGCCTTCCGCCATCCCGGAGATCTCCAGCACCTTTTCCCAGGGCACGCCCCGGGCCCACATGTAGAGCGTCAGGGCAGGCAGGAAATACAGGTCCGGCGCATCAAATCCGTTGCTCAGCAGCTCGATGGAAAACGGATGCAGGCCCTTGCCCACCGCTTCGAACCGTTTGAGGAGAGGTTTGGGAATGTCCGCGGGAGGAATTGATTCGTCGTCGGTTTGCCGCTCATTGACAAATGAGGCCATGATGCCGGCCAGGATCGCCGGGTCCGTGTTCGGAAATAAGCCCAACCGGAACCCCTCAGCCACCATCAGGGGGTGGTCGATTCTTAACTGGGAGGCCCACCGGCCANTTTCCGTCAATCGATTGTCTGAAGTAACATATTCTTTTTCTTTCAAAAAGTCAAGATGCCGGAGAAATTCCCCCCACAACAGCTCCGGGTCGCTGCCAAAGCGCTCTTTTAATTTTTTCTGCCGCCCCTTGGTGCTCAGGAGATAAGTGGCAAAGGATTTGTCCAGAAGCAGCTTTGCTTCCTCCGGGGTGTGGGACAAAAGGAGGTTCAAGACCATGGAGAAGTTGATTTTAATCTGGCTGTAGACATCAGAGGCCGGTGCATGAAAAAGCTTGGCAACCAGCCGCGTGTCCATAAACCTGCCGGGAATTAAAACGGCAAAGCCGATGTTGTCCATGCCGCGACGACCGGCGCGCCCGGTCATCTGGTGGAATTCCGTGGGGTTGAGGGAAACAAATTCCCGGCCGTTGAAACGGTCGGAATTCAGGAAAAGAATGGTCCGGGCCGGAAAGTTCACCCCGGCCGCCACCGTTGATGTGGCAAACACCGCATCCAGCAGCCCTTCGGTCATAAGCGTTTCGACCAGCAGCTTCCAGGCCGGCAACTGCCCGCTGTGATGGGCCGCCACCCCGACATGCTTCAAATATTTCATCTGTTTGTGTTCGGCGATATGGGGGGTGGCCGCCACCAGTTCATCGATTCGCCGGCAGCGCCGGGATTTGCGTTCCGGGTCATCATTGACCGCCTTCTTGGCGCACAAGAGCAGGGCATTGTCACAGTCAGCCCTGGATTTTAGAAAGAAAATGGCGGGTAGCAGGCGGTATTTGTTTAAAACCTGCAGAATCTCCCCCATTTTGGGCAGCTGATGAAACTGCTGGGACCTGGCGGATTGTTTGTTGTTTAGAAATTTCAGGACCTTGTTGTAGACCAGGATTTTGCTTTTATGGGAATTCTGTCCGGACAGGAGGGGAAACAGGGTCCCTGATGGATGCATGAATATCGGGAACAGGGGAACCGGCCGTTTGGTTTCCTGCACCACATGACAGGTCTGGCCGCGAATGGATTCCAGCCAGCCGGCAATNCGGTCTGCATTGCCGATGGTGGCGGACAGGAGCAGCAGGGGGATGCGAACCGGCAGATAAATCATGGTTTCCTCCCACACCACGCCCCGGTCTTCATCGCCCAGGTAATGGGCCTCATCAAGGATGACAAAGTCCGTATCCAGATCTTCACCCCGATGCATGGCGTCATAGAGCTGGTTGCGCAAAATCTCCGTGGTGCCGACAGTGATCGGGGCATCGGTATTTTCCTTGCGGTCCCCGGTCAGGATACCGATGTTCTCGTGGCCGAAAAGCTCGGCAAACTCGTGGTATTTGGAATTGGTCAAGGCTTTGAGGGGGGAAGCATACCAAGCCCGTCCCTGCTGTTGCAGCGTCTTTCGAATGGCCTGCTCCGCAATCCAGGTCTTTCCGGAACCCGTCGGAGCCGTTACCAGGCAGTCCCCATTTTCAATGGCCTCCAGGGCCTCTTCCTGGAAGGGATCCGGTTTAAAGGGCTTTTTGTCGGGTACGCCGATAGTGGCAAAAATTTTTTTCAGCTTGGGGTCGGCCCCGGCCTTGAGTTTGGCCGGGGGCCGCTTTTTGCCTTTATAGGGCTTGTGCGCGGTTCGTCGTCTGGGTTCAGTCATTGAGTTGTTTTATAATCTCCAGTATTTTTTCTTTGGACCCGGATTCTGTGTCATAAGGGGAAATGCCGTTTAAATCCGCTTCAATCAAAGCCTCATCATAGGGCAGAAATCCCAGAAACTCAAACTCCTTCAGGTGGGTCTTCAAGTATTTTTCATCTTTTGGGCTGCGGATTTTGTTGCCGACAACCGAAATGGCATCCAGACCGATTTCGGCGGCCAGGGTTTTAATGTGCGCAGCCGTGTCAATGCTTCGGCGTCCCGGCTCGACAACGACAATAAGTTTATTGACTGCCTTTGCGGTGCCCCGGCCCAGATGCTCGATGCCAGCTTCCATGTCCATGACCACCATTTCATCCCTTGCCAGAACAACATGCGTGATCAGGGCCTTCAGCAGCGTGCTTTCGGGGCAAATACAGCCGGCGCCGCCTTTTTTAACGCCGCCTAGCCGCATCAGCTTGATGTTTCCATACTTCGCTGAAAGCGCATCCGGAAGATCGTCAACTTTCGGGTTGAGTTTAAAAAAGCCCCCGATGGATCCGGGTTGGGCTTCCGTGCGTTCAAAGACCAGGTCTTTCATTTCAGAGATTGGAATAATGGACTCAGCGCCCTCAATTCCTACGGCTGAGGCCAGATTGGCATCCGGATCGGCGTCTATGGCCAGCACTTTTTTATTGCTTTCATTGAATGCCCGTATCATCATTGCCGCAAAGGTAGTTTTACCGACACCGCCTTTGCCGCTGACTGCGATTTTCATTTTATGTCCTTTCCCGAACCTGTCCCATTTTTTTTTCAATCGGCAGTTTCGAAAATGCTATATGTGAAATATACACGAATTTTGAACTTGTCTTTGCCATTTTAAACTGGCTTTCTACGAGTCCATCAATCTTAAATCACAATCTAAAAATTAGGATTGATTTTGAAATTTCAAGTATATATCATCATACAAACTTTGGAGCAAGAAGATAATCAATAATTTAAATAAATTAACCCCGGGTATGATATGAGCAGCCACCAAGCAACCGAAAAAACCGAAAAAGAAAACGCGAAACCCGAGATTCTGGCCCCGGCCGGCAGCCGGGCCTCCTTTCTGGCCGCCCTGGCCGCAGAAGCGGACGCTGTTTATTGCGGCCTGAAGCAGTTCTCCGCCCGCATGGCCGCAGAGAATTTCTCTATTCCGGAGCTGGCCCGGTTAACCGCCCTTGCCCATGAAAAGCAAACGGCGGTTTATGTAACCCTTAATTCCCTGATAAAGCCGGATGAGGTAGATGATGCCGGCAAACTGGTTGAGCAGCTCACCCGGCAGGTCCGTCCGGATGGCCTGATTATTCAGGATATGGCGCTTTTATCTCTGGTCCGGCAGGCGGGATATAAAGGCGAGCTCCATCTTTCGACCATTGCCAATGTCAGTTTTCCGGCAGCGCTGGATATCATCGGCGAGATCCCGGAAATTACACGGGTGGTCTTGCCACGCGAGTTAAGCGTTGACGAGGTCAGAATGATGGCAGAGCGCTGTACGTCCAACCTGTCCCTTGAAGTCTTTGTACACGGGGCTTTGTGTTACGCGGTCTCCGGCAGATGCTACTGGAGCAGCTACCTGGGTGGGAAAAGCGGGCTGCGTGGCCGCTGTGTCCAACCCTGCCGGCGTATTTATGATCAGGATAAAAGCCGCCAACGGTTTTTTTCCTGCCGGGATCTGTGGCTGGATGTCTTATCCAAGCTGCTTGCGGAAATTCCGCAGGTTTCGGCCTTAAAGATCGAGGGCCGGAAAAAGGGCCCCCACTATGTTTATTATACCACCGCCGCTTACCGCCTGATCCGGGATTACCCCCAGGACAGGGATATGAAGAAAGTGGCCGGCGAGTATCTCGACTACGCCCTGGGGCGAAAGGGGACGCACTATAATTTTCTTCCCCAGCGCCCTTTTTCACCGGTTGACGTTGAAGACCAGACCGGCTCCGGGATGCTTGTGGGCAAAATCCAGGGGACGAACAAAAAGCCTTACATTTCCCCCCGGGTGGATTTGTTTAACCAGGATGTGTTGCGCATCGGCTATGAGGATGAGCCCTGGCACCGAATTTATCGGGCCGGGAAGAATGTACCGAAAAAGGGGACCCTATACCTGAATTTTAACGAAAAAGAGCGCCCCCGCAACGGTGCGGCGGTATTTTTGATTGATCGCCGGGAGGGCGAGCTTGACCGGGAGATGGCGGCGCTTGAAGATCGGCTGACGCAAATTACCCTCCCGGATTCCCGGGAGAGCCGATTTCGGGCGGACCGGCCCCAGCGGGCCATCAAGCAGTTCCAGGACTTTGCCATGACGGTCTATCGCCGGCTGCCCGAAGAAATGCCTGGCGGGCAGGCGCATGTAGGGGTGTGGCTCAACACTGATGATGCGGAAATGGACTTTTCAGACAATTTCCGCGTCTGGTACTGGCTGCCGCCGGTTATCTGGCCGGATGAAGAAGCCGGGGTTGCCTGTTTGATCGGGCAGGCCCTCAAGCATCGCTGCCGCAACTTTGTGCTAAACGCCCCCTGGCAGATCTCCCTGTTTCCAATCGATGCCAAGCTTCGTCTTTGGGCCGGACCATTCTGCAATATCTCCAATGATCTGGCGGTCGAAATGCTCTCATTCATGGGTTTTTCCGGAGCTATTGTCAGCCCGGAACTGGGCAAGAGTGATTACCCCCGGCTGCCCGCAAAAAGTCCGATTCCGTTGGGTATCGTCATCTCCGGGTATTGGCCGCTTTGTATCTCCCGCACCGTATCCGGGGCCATTGAGACGGACAAGCCCTTTGTCAGTCCCAAAGGCGAGCAGGCCTGGATTCGCCGATACGGCGGCAATTACTGGATATACCCCAATTGGCCGATTAATTTGACGGCAGTGCAGGATCAGTTGATAAAAATCGGATACCGCGCGTTTGTCCATATGGAAGAGCCCGTACCCGATGCCATCCGGATAAAAAAGCGCCAGGGCTTGTGGAACTGGGATCTCGGTCTGAAATAAGCCGCAAAAAAGGGGGGCGGAGCTTGCCCTATTGATGCCAGGAGCCATCCTGCAGGTCAATCACCAGTCGATTGTCCGGCGGCGGCAGATCCGTCCACCAGCCTTCTACCAGATCCTTTTGAAAAAACAGGACAACCCTTCCCATGAATCCCGTTCCCCCGGCGCTTATCACATCCTCCGGTTTATCTTCGTCGCCGGCCAAATGGGCCAGATAGGCCGCGGCGATCTGGGGGCTGAGTTTTTCCCTGGCTGTTTTGGAAACCTTGTATTGCTGCAGGGCATCATCGGCCAGTTTAACCGTTCCGTTGAAGGCAAAATCCCTGGCGTAATCGGCGAAGCCTTCATCCATGGCGGCAATGGATTCAATGAACCGGCTCTCTATCGTGCAGTCCTGCGCCCCGGAGATGGACACCCGCCGGTAGGGGCAGGGG
>P_1C_Sed_2_UnCtyDRAFT_1000147_pt1 | contig 21360 bp, 17 predicted proteins | sample Pon1CUnioCityCA_4_FD_10229 | JGI IMG/M metagenome (IMG submission 10229) | reverse complement strand
AATGGTAAGGTGATACATCGAGCCGACGCTGACAGAAACCCGGAAAAGCACCGGGAATGCTGTCAGGTCTTTTAAATGATTTTACTGAGTCGGGGACGGATACTCCCCGGTTCTATTCTATATATTTTTACTTATTTGAATTTGACCGATTAGATAAAACAGCCTGATGCAAATTTCTATACGCATACTAATTATAACTTTGGTTACTGCTTTCATATTGAGTTCGTGCGATACGTCGCTTGACGGTAATCTTAATGAAAACATGGCTCCCAACACATCCCTTACGGTGGATAACATCGAGGTGGAGGAAGGGAACCGTCTGTCTAGTCGGGTCACTATCTCATGGTGGGGTGATGATCCTGATGGCTACGTGGAAGGGTATGAATATGCCATAACAGATACGTCTGAAGGTAGTTGGCAATTCACCACCCGAACGGATAGCGTATTTATTCTTCCAATTTCGCCCGGCCAGGAAATTGAAGACGTACTTTTTGCTGTTAGAGCCGTCGACAACGAAGGTAAAATTGATCCAGACCCGGCATCAGTTGAGTTTCCGCTTAAGAATTCAGATCCGGTCACCGAACTCAATACGCTCGAGCTTCCGCCCGACACCACATTTACTATTGCAAGTTTTGGCTGGACAATTTCTGATCCTGATGGACTCCCAACAGTACAAAGCACAGAAATTGCTATCAATGATTCAGTAAACGGCTGGATCGAAATTCCACTTGAAGCTGAAGATCAGCAGGAGTTTTTTATTTCAGTTGATATCAGTCAGGATGGGGAAAACGAAGGGATAGCAGATGTATACCTCGGCAGAAATTATCGTGAGACAAATATTCAGTTAGATGGGTTTAGATTTGACGAGTTAAATACATTTTACGTCCGTACAACGGATGCTGCACTTGCTGTGAGCAACATTCAGAGTTATGAGTGGTACCTCAAGCGACAAACCAGTAACGTTTTATTGCTCAATGATGACGCAAGCTCTAATAGCCAGGAAAATCTGGAGTATACGCTAAGCAAGCTTTCGGGGGTAAATATTGGTGCAGACGTACTGGATATCACCGACGGTGAGGGCTTTGGTGCTAATGGCGTTGTGCCGCTGAGCGAATCGTTTCCCCGTATTATCAATCCTACACTGGAACGTGCATTGGCGCAGTGGGATCATATCTATTGGATTTCAAACTCATTACAGCGCAACATCAATTATGGGCCGGAAATTTTAAACCGGTTTTTCGATAATGGTGGCACACTGTTTTTTACAACGCTTTCACGTGTTCAGGATAGCTCAAATCCACTACTCAACTTTTTGCCCGTACAGAGTTATGTGTCTATTGATGCATCGAGAGGTGAAAATGGTTTCAGAATCCAGGATGACTACGAAGTGAGACCACTGGGAGATGGCCCGCTGCTAAGTTATCAAGCAGGTCGAAACCAGGGAATATGGCCGTTTGTTCCTTTTGATGAATCTGACGCTCTTTATGAGGCGCAGTTGTTAAAAACATTTATCACAGGCGGGCTTGAAGCTTATGCCGGGCCAAGTACAATAGCAGCCATCAACCCGGAAGGCAACTTAATCTTCTTTGGTATCCCAATAATTGATTTTAGTGACAATGGTCAGGAAGATAATGTTGAAGCACTACTACAAGAACTACTGATCAACCGACTTGGATTTACGACACAACAGTAAGGATCGGACTATGAAAATTTTTAAAGCTACTATTTTAGTCATATTAAGCACCCTCGCTTTTGCATTTAATGCTTATGCTCAGGATCGGGGAGCAATTTCCGGTACTATAACAGATTCCTCCACCGGCGAGACCATGCCGGGTGTGAACGTGATTATCAGGGGAACCACTTTTGGTGCATCTACAGATATTGATGGTAACTATACAATCGAGAACATTCGTCCGGGCGACTATACCATTGAAGTGAGTTTTATCGGGTTCGAACGCACAGTATTTACAGGAATCACGGTAAATGCCGGTGAAACAACAGAACTCAATGCAGAAATTTCCCCCACTACCTATGAAGCTGATGAAGAGGTGATTGTTATAGGCGAGGCGCCGATATTTGATGTTGAAAAGTCGACCTCGAGTTCAGTGATGACACGTCAGCAGATTGAAGCGGCACCTGTTCGAAGGATTGATGATGTAGTGGGTATGCAGGCCGGCGTAATTAAAGACCCGACGGGTATCTACATTAAAGGCGGACGCGCCTATGAAACCGGCTTTGTTGTGGATGGTGTCTCAGCGCAAGATCCGCTTGCCGGTACTGGATTTGGCCTTGACCTCGGATCCAATGCATTTAGCGACGTTGAGGTTACCACCGGTGGTGTGGGAGCAGAGTATGGTGATGTGACTTCCGGTGTTGTATCGGTTAAAACACGTGACGGCACTGAAGATTATGAAGGATCCATCAGTCACAAACGAGATAACTTTTTCGAAGACAACAATCGTCAGAGTAATTTTTATACCGACAACTACGAATTAACGCTTGGCGGCCCGGAACCGATCACATCAGAAATTCTCCCGCTTGTTGGACTGAATATTCCAGGCAATCTGTACTTCTATTTTACAGGCCAGGTGTCGCTCACCAATGAATTTACCAAAACAGCAGCCGATCAGGTTCAAAGTTCAATAGTCGGGACCAACCGTTTTTCTCCGCGTCAGGATAACCGTTGGAACGGTATGATGAAGCTGACGTACCGAATCAAACCAGGTATGCGACTTGAAGGCGCCTATCAGCGCTCGCTTACAGTGAACCAGAATACCAGGATGCTTCAAATTACCGGAAGCGATGTGCAGATCAGGCCTGGATACCAGTTCCCATTTCAGGAAGATCTTGATAATGCGAATACTTATACCCATGACAGTAATTTATCTTACCTGAAGTGGACTCAAACGATTAATCAATCGTCCTTTTACGATATTCAGGTCAGCCGCTTATTTACACGACTTAGAGCTGATGCCAATGGGCGGGATTGGCGGCCTGAGATTGTTGATGGCGAGTTTGATCCTGAAAGCATTCGTACATTTCCTGCACGGGAATTTGAAGGGACGGACGGATACACTTACACACTGCCAGGGTCAGGCTTTATTAATAACGGCGGTATTGCCACACTCTGGCATGATCACTTTGCAGAAGAACTGACGGTTCAGGGTTCATATAATAAGTTTTTTGCCGATCGATCGAATCAGCTAACGATCGGATTTCAGTCTAAGTTTAATGATTACCAGTGGATTGATATTACCCGGCCCTGGATCGGCGCTCCCATTGAAATTGCCCCTGGTGAGTTTTCCGAGACATCACGGGTGGGAGAGCGTTTTGATGCATGGCGTGTGAAGCCTAAACGCGGGGCGCTTTACGTAAATGATAAGATTCGGTATCGCGGACTGATTGCGGATATCGGTGCTCGTTTTGAGTATTGGGCTCCAGGAAAATATGTGGACGATCTTGTAGATAATCCCCAGGCACCGATTCCTGATTTTATACGTGAAGGGTATAAAGATGATACCACCAAGCTGTTTGGTCAGAGGTTTAAATTCCGAGTCCTTCCAAAAGTGAGTGTAAGCTTCCCGGTTCGTGAAAACCAAGTACTGTTTTTCAATTACGGGCATTCGTCGCGAATTCCTCACCCGTCATTTATTTACACAAGTCTTGATCCGTTCTATCAGAATCAGGCAACCTTTGCGGATCTTGGAAATCCTAATCTGAATCCCGAAGTAGATATTTCGTATGAAATCGGGCTTCGATATCAGATAACACAGGATGATGCATTGAATGTGACAGCATTCTGGAATGATAAATATGATTTTGTAACCACACAGCAGATTCGGGTAGAAGACCCAACCGGGCGTCCCGTCAACCGTGCCTTTCGTGTAAATGGTGATTATGCACGGTCAAGGGGACTCGAAGGAACCTACATCAAGCGTCTGGGCAATTGGTTCCAGGGGCAGCTTGCTGTTACCTATTCCCGTGCTGAAGGTTTGAGTTCAACCAATAACGACAATCTGCTTGCGATCAGTGGACAGCAGAATATTGGCGCTAACGTAGAAACACCTCTTGCATGGGACCGCCCGTGGGATATAAAGACGAATACGACTTTTACATATGATAAATCTGAGGGGCTGTTTGGTGTAGGCGCATTAAATCAGATGCGGCTCTTTCTGTCAGCTGTATGGAGAAGCGGTATTCGATACACTCCTTATGAATTTGAAGGTTTTACAAGTAATCCTGTGACGGGAGCCAACGACTGGCGTCCTAATTACCAGCAGGTTCAGGATCCGGCAGCACGTTTCAGTGAGGTTGGGCCATCCTGGTTTTATGTTGATCTGAATTTCCAGAAATGGTTTACTGTCAGCGATGTACGAGTCAGTGGATTTCTTGAAATCACGAATGTTTTTAATAATGATAACTCAGCGATCGTGAATCCGGTGACAGGGGAAGCATACAAAACGGACTATCCTCAATCGCAGGAAGCACTCATTGCGCTGCGGGACGACCGCTCTTACGATCTGCCAAATTCAGCCCGTGATCCGCGTTACCAGGATCCCCGAAATGGTGGTATTCCCGCTTATTTGAACCCGGCAAACTTCTTACAGCAGCGACAGATCATGTTTGGCCTGTCCGTGAATTTCTAAACGATTGTTCATGACTAATCTTCCAAAACATATAACTAAGATAGCGACGGTTCTGATTGTGCTGGCATCTGTATCGCTGACTGAGATTCAGGCTCAAAGCCTGATCCCCAGTTTTGGCGGCGCAAGATCAGGTACGTCAGGGTTTCAGTTTACTAAAATTGCCGCTGACGCCAGGAGCTCCGGTATGGGGCTTTCGAACGTGGCTGATGCGATGGATGCATCAAGTCTCTATTGGAATCCGGGGCTGGCAGGACAAATTCAGTCGCCCGAACTGATGCTTGGCCACACAGAGTACTTTGCGGATATCTCCATGGAGTATATGGCATATGTGCACAGGGTGAAATCATTTACATTTGGCGCTGCAGTTCAGTACCTGAATTCCGGTGAAATGAATGAAACAACCGAGTTTGACCAATTTGGAACCGGACGGACATTCCGTACGGTTCATGCAGCCATCGGCCTAACGGCAGCTCACGAGGTTACTGAACTGTTCAGCTATGGACTGACTGTTCGTTACTTAACGGAACGTATTGAGGAAGTTGAAGTCAACACCGGCTCTATTGATTTTGGATTCTTTTACCGTGTTGGTGATACCGGGCTAAGATTTGCTGTGGGTCTGAACAATTTCGGTTTCGATGGAACGCCATTTGGATCTACAGAACGGCTGACTCTTCAGGGAATGGAGACAGAAGACGAATTTGAAGAGGTGTCACTCCCAACACGCTTTATTCTGGGCGCAGCCTTCGACGTGTATGAATCTGATAATGTGAAGGCTGTGATTACCGGCCAGATTACCAATCCCAGCGACAACGCAGAACAGCTGAGTATTGGTGGTGAGCTTGGATATATGGATCAGTTTTTTGTCAGAGGCGGATATCAGTTTGGGTTTGAGGAGATACAGCTTCCAAGTGCCGGAGCAGGTGTGAAAGTGCCTTTTGCCGGACGACAAATAGCTGCAGATTACGCCTTTAGTCCCTACGACAGACTTGGAAATCTGCACCGCGTAGCACTAAGAATTTTGTTATAGAAGAGATTTCATATGATAAGACGTAAGATTACAATTTATAGTTTGATACTGATTACTTCTCTCGGCTTCTATAGCTGTGATAATATATTCGGTTCAAAAGATAATTCAACAACAGAAGAAATATTTGATGAGGGACGTATTGATCCAACCCTCGAACAGACGGATGGATATGCTGCTCTTACGCCATTCTGGGGTGATTTCAATGAGCCAACGGATGTCTTTGTCGGCTTTGATGGGTTTGTTTATGTGACTGATGCCGATGGCGTTCATGCACTAGACAGGGCTGACCTTGCACCGCGCAGAACAATCGAACTGCCGGGTGCTGTAGCTGTGACGCAGGATCGTTTGCTCAATCTATACGTTACCGCCCGATATGATACTGTTATATCAGAATTACCAGATGAAAGGGGAGAACAAACCTGGAACCTTCCTGCTGTATATAAGATAAAAAATCTGAATGGAGCCGGGGAAATCACTTATGTGGATACGCTCATTCATCCTTTCGCAGACAACAGCCGTGGGACGACAGCACTTGAACAATTCCGGCTCAACAGGACACGGCCTGACAACGATGAACTGGTCGAATTTACCGGTGTTGGTGTGCTCAGAAACAACAATATCTATATCTCAAGACGCGGACCCAGAAATAACCTGAATGTAATCGAAGCTCCGGATAACACGGTGCTTGAGTTTGTTCAGGAGCTTGAAAATGGAGAGCCCACCGGCAAAATGGATAATAGTAACCAGTTTCAGGCTCTGAATCCTGGTACACCGTCACTGACCAGTGCCATCAATTTGAGTGATATTACTACATTTGTGAATCCGCCACAGCGGGATGATTTTCCCGAAAACAGAAATTTTCTGATGTCTCAGGGTGCATCGAACCAAAACATTGCATTTCATGTGCTGCAGGTGAATGTTGTAGAGACCCCAAGCGGTACAGAGTTTCAGCCGAACCAGGCATTCCTGGAACGGGATACCTCCCGAACAGATGGCTTTCTATATGAAGAAGGAAAGTTCGAAGATCCTGCGGGTCTTGCTATAGCTGGTGATCAAACAGGCTATATTTTTGTTGTTGATAAGGCCCAGAATAAAGTATTTCAATTCAAGCCCAATGGTGAAGAAGGTATTGATCCGCCGCCAGCTGCCGTTGATCGCAGCCGTAATCTTATTGTCTCGTTTGGCAGTTTGGGAAGTGGCCCGCGTCAGTTTAACTCTCCAAGTGGGGTGGCTTATTTCGATCAGATACTTTACGTAGCGGATACCGGCAACAACAGGATTGCACGCTATAAGCTCACGACCGATTTCGAGTAAATTATTCGCAGTTAACGACCAAGGAAGATCCGCAATGTCTCATTAAGACATTGCGGATTTTTTATATAGCTTTGATCTATGTTACACTTATAGATTCGAAATGATACCGTAACTTTTGCTGTTTTCAGGCCGTGTGCGTATTGTGCGCATTCATAATCATAAAACCAGACTATTTTGCTGAAAACAGATATTCTAGTTATCGGCTCAGGTATTGCCGGCCTCAGTTTTGCCGTAAAAATGGCTCTTTCCTCTCCTGAGAAATCAGTCACTATCATCACCAAGGATGTCCTTATCGAAAGTAATACAAAATATGCACAGGGCGGTATTGCTGTCGTAACTGATTTTTTAAATGATGACTTTGAAAAACACCGTCAGGATACTTTGATAGCAGGTGATGGATTGTGCGATGAGGAGATCGTTAAAATTGTGGTAGAAGAGGGACCAGACAGGCTTCGGGAGATTGTGGATATGGGCGTCAGATTCGATAAAGATCCCGACGGTGAATACCAGCTTGGTGTGGAAGGGGCACACTCGGCCAATAGAATCCTGCATCACCGGGATATGACAGGTTATGAAATTCAGCGATCGCTGGTCAAGAAAATTCGAAAGCTTGATAATGTAAAGATACTTGAGCACCATTTTGCGGTTGACATCATAACGCAGCATCATTTTGGAGAGAAGGTCACCCGTGCACGTAAAGACACCCGATGTTATGGTGTCTACGTGATGAACCTTGGATCGAATGAGGTCCTTAAAATATCGGCCGGGGCAACAGTTCTTGCAGCGGGAGGGGCAGGGCAGGTTTACGATCTAACCACAAATCCACCGGTTGCCACAGGGGATGGTGTAGCGATGGCCTATCGTGCCAAAGCAGAGGTTAGCCACATGCAGTTTATACAATTTCACCCGACGGCTTTATATGGCAGTAAGGGCGATCGGGCATTTCTGATTTCAGAAGCGGTGCGCGGATTTGGAGCTATCCTGAAAACCGGGGATGGGAAACCATTTATGAAAAAGTATGACGAACGCGGCTCACTTGCCTCTCGCGACATCGTTGCACGAGCAATTGATACTGAAATGAAGGCAAGAGGTACCGAGCATGTTTATCTTGATTGCCGTGATTTGGATATAGAAGAATTTAAAAAACATTTTCCGACTATTTACGAGACATGTAAAGAGTATGGCATTGATGTAGAGACAGATATGATCCCTGTAGCTCCTGCAGCGCACTACATGTGTGGCGGAGTAAAATCGGATGAGTGGGGCAGAAGCACCATCAATCAGCTCTATTGCTGTGGGGAAGTAGCTCAGACCGGTTTGCATGGCGCGAATCGACTTGCATCCAACTCTCTTCTTGAGGCGCTTGTGTTTGCTGATCGTTGTTTCCGGGATATCATTAAGAATATAGATTCATTTGAAACGCCTGATAACCTGCCCGACTGGAAAACGGAAGGCACCACGGATCCGAAAGAGTGGGTACTTATCAATCAAAACCGCAAGGAAGTCAAACAGCTGATGAATAACTATATCGGAATTGTTAGATCAAATGAGCGGTTGAAACGATCAGAAAAGCGGCTGAAGGTGATTCATGAAGAAACGGAGCAGCTTTATAAAACAACGACACTATCGCCCCAGCTTGGTGAGCTTCGAAATATAATCAATGTATCCTGGCTGATTATTCGCCAGTCGATGGAGCAAAAAGAGAATCGCGGCACGTTTTATAATATTGATTTAGCGTGAGCTTTCGCTTACTCACCCCTCTTAGTTTCATTGTGCGGAAATCGCTTCGCTCGGGGCACCTCCCAATGTCGAAAAGCAATCCAGTATATCTTTAAAGATGAGAGAAATTGCCCCGTAAGGCCGTCCAAAAAGGTTCGGCTGACGCAGAGCCAGTTTGAAAACGGGGCACTATCGGAACAACCGTAACAGCAATGCTTGCAGCAACTGCTATTACCGGAGCAACAGCGATACTGGCATTTCAGATCTCACTCTTGCTAATTTTTACTCAATATTTTCGCAATCTTGCTAATTTTCTGCCCCTCGATGCCATTAAATATTCCACCTGCGATCGCGGAATAAATGGCCGAAATGACTCAAAAATGTTTTTCTGATTGTGAGTTCTGCTTGTAATAAATTATTCCGTTAATTGTGACTCGTGTTCTTTGGAATGTAGGAAACCGAAAAGCGAGTCTATTTTAGTAAAATCTATTCTGGGGAGGAGTAAATATTTTATGAATGGCGCATCTGATAAATTTCTTTAGGAGATAAAGCGCTACCCTTCGATCATAAATTGAAAAATCATCATGGCAATAGAGGTGATAATTGCAATGATGTAAACAGACCTGTTTTCCAACTCCTCTTTGGCTTCCGGAATAAGCTCTCTGAAAACCATCCAAAACATAGCCCCGGCTGCAAGTCCTAAGCCCACGGGAAGAAATGGCTTAAAAGTTAAGACAAACAGGAAAGCCGGTATGGCCATCAGGGGCTGGGGCAGGCTGCTGAAGATACTCCAAAATGCTGCCTTTCGAATACTCGTTCCTCTTGGGATAAAAATTAAGCTGATTGCCAATCCTTCCGGAATATTGTGAATCGCGATGGCTATAGCGATAAAAGCTCCAAATGTATGACTTTCGCCGAAAGAAACTCCTACCCCTATACCCTCTGCAAATGAATGCACGGTCATAATGCCCAGGATCATCAGCATTTTAATTGCATCTGCGCCTTGAATATTCCCAATTGAGTAGTCTTCATCTCTGTTATTGAGGAATTTATGCGAGTAATAAACTAAAATGCCACCAGCAATCGCTCCTGCCAAAACTCGCAAGTACGTAAAAGAGACATCCTCCATTGTGACTCCCTCATAAACCAGGCCAATGCTTGCGCCTAGCATAAGTCCGGCCGCAACTGCATTTCCGATTCCGAGCCATTTATCATCAAACTTGTCAATAAACATAAATGGAAGTGCACCGAAGCCGGTAGCAACAGCAGTTATAGTAGCAGCAATAAATACGTGGAAAACGGTAATATTATCAGCTGACATATCACCCACAACCCAAAAGGCGCTTCCCACAACAGCGATAAGCAGAACAATTGCGGTCAGAATATCGAGAATCGGGTGCTCATTTCTCGGGATTTTATTCTCGTCAGGTGATTCCATTCAAAGTGTTGTTATTACTTGTAGTATAACGATGTCAACAGTTAAAAAGCTGATGAACTGGTGATGGAAAATAAATGGACAGTATTATCGTACCTATGATTTTAAAGCATAGAAGACATTATTTCAAATTCAGATCTATGCTCACATATTTACATGTTCAAGATGCTCATTCAGGATATCAGCGAGAATGCCTGCTGATTCGATTATTTGATCTTTTTTTACAGCCGGATCAAACGAAAAACGTATGAACTGCTTTGCCTCTTCGTCATTATAACCCATGGCAAGCATGGTGGCAGACGGCCTCTGTTCGTTTATCTGACAAGCACTGCCAGTTGAGATTGCCACTCCTTTTTGACTGCACTGCAGCATTGCAAACTGCCCCTCCATTCCTCTAACGCGGAGACCGCAGATATATGGCGAGTCGATTTTGGGATCACCCTCAATATGAATAGCGTCTCCGGCATTATTAATTAGAGTCTCAATAAAAGTCGACTTCAGTGCCGAAACTTTGCTAAAGTTTTGCTGACGATTCGATGACATTTCACGGGCGGCTGATGCAAAGGATACGATAGCCGGTACATCGGCAGTTCCCGATCGGAAACCATGTTCCTGGTTGGTTTCCGGAATAAAAGGCTCCCAGCGAACGCGCGGATGAATGTACGAAGCTCCGAGACCCTTCGGGCCATGAATCTTGTGTGCTGCAACACTAATACTATCAATATTCCAATCAGCGGGTTGTAGGTCAACTTTGCAAAAACTCTGAACACAATCGCTATGAAATTTCGCCTGATGGTCATTTAGCATATCTCCGATCTCTTTTATTGGGTTGATGGCACCCGTTTCGGAGTTTATATGCTGTATTGAGACAAGAACCGTGTCAGGAGTGAGAGCTTTTTTGAACTCATCAAGATTTATAACCCCGTTTGGTTCGGCAGATATTCCTGTTATCTCAAACCCGTGGTGACGTTTAAGCCACTGGCACGCATTTCTGACACAGCTGTGTTCTGCATGTGAGGTAATGATATGCTTTCCATTTGATTTGTTTGCCATGGCAAGACCGTAAAGGGCCAGGAATACGGCTTCGCTGCCGCTGCCTGCAAAGTGAAGCCCGGAAACCGGAACCCCGAGAATGGACGCCAATAACTTTCGAGAACTTTCCAAAGCTCCGGATGCATTAGATCCATCATCATGAAGGCTATTTGAATTGCCAAAAAAACGGCCCGCAGCCTGGCTATAAGCATCAATGGCTGTCTGTGTCATCGGAGTGGTAGCAGCATAGTCGAGATAAATCATAAAAGCAGGGTCAGACTAAAAGGAATAAGAATTTGAAAACCTCGGCACGTAACAGTATAAAATGTGAAATAATCAAAAAAATGCTGTATTTCATAACGTGCCGGTCATACCATTGAAACGGCCCGGAGTGAATTTGATGACTATTTAACTCTGTTAAAATTTACGTAACTTTAGCGTAACTATCATTTTACACAACAAGACTACGTACCGTTGTCTACAGCAAACAATTTATCTGCGTCACCCATTGCAAGACCTCTCCGAAAATGTTTAGAAGAGGGGTTTGAGGAGGATTTTGGATTCGGAGATGCCACAAGCTTTTCAGTTCTTTCATCCGGCGCTACAAAAGGCACATTTATAGCCAAGGCAGATGGAGTCATATCTGGAATTGAAGCTATCACAATCGGCTATAGCCTGCTGGATGTTAATGTGGATGTGAAACTCTGCGTGGCAGACGGTGACGCCGTTAAAAAGGGAGACACGCTAGCAGAAGTAAAGGGAGACGTGAGGTCGCTGCTGACAGGTGAACGCGTCATTCTGAATATTCTTCAGCATTTGAGCGGTATTTCCTCAAAAACAGCAGAGTCAGTAAATGAGATCAAAGGGTCTGGTATGCGAGTTTGCGATACCAGAAAAACCCTGCCCGGTTTACGTGCTCTTCAAAAATATGCCGTACGTTGCGGTGGTGGGTACAATCACAGATTGCGCCTGGATGATGGCATCATGATCAAAGACAATCATATTACAGCTGTCGGTTCAATTACTAAAGCTGTAAGACGAGCGAAGAAACAGGCCGGACTGATGATAAAAATTGAGGTGGAGTGTGAGACTGAATCACAGGTGAAAGAAGCGATTGAAGCCGGCGCCGACATCATCATGCTTGACAACCAAACGCCTGAATCAGCGAAAACACTATGCGAAATGGTGCCCGAACACGTTATTGTTGAGCTCAGCGGCGGGATTACACCAGAGACAATTGGAAAATTTAAGGATTGTGGAGCGCACTATATTTCACTGGGTTCTGTTACACATTCAGTAACCGCCCTTGATATCAGTTTTGTGCTGAGCGGTACGATAAAGAATGAGGCCGGATGAATTTTATGATTACAGAATTTTTGAAATGATGGAAACAACTCCCCCTTAGAAAAGGGGGACTGAGGGGGATGTTCACGGGCACTGAATAGTAGTGATGAACACCCCTCTTAATCTCCCCTTTTTAGGGGAGAATAATTCGCCCAAAATCATTGGACCTTATACTAACTACTTATTAACTCTACTACACATACATGGAAGCTCTTGACTTCTTAGAAAAAGACCAGACATTTACACTCCCGGAACGATATAGTTCTCTGTCGGAAGACGAGATGAGGAACCGTATATCGGAGATCAAGGAGGCGTTTGGCGACAGATTGTTTATGCCCGGTCATCACTATCAAAAAGATGAAGTGATTGATTTTGCAGATGCCCGGGGTGACTCTCTTAAACTGGCTCAGATCTGCACAACCATGGATGCAGCTGAGTTTATTGTCTTTTGCGGCGTTCACTTTATGGCTGAAACGGCAGATATGCTGACGGACGACTATCAAAAAGTTATACTGCCAGACATGCGTGCCGGCTGCTCGATGGCCGATATGGCCGATATCGATCAGACGGAACAAGGCTGGCTGGAGATGCAGGCTACGTTTGGTGACACAATTCTGCCGCTGACATATGTCAATTCAACAGCAGCTATTAAATCGTTTGTGGGAAAAAATGGTGGTGCAACCGTTACATCATCCAATGCAAAAAAAATGCTGAAGTGGGCATTTACGCAAAAAGAACGAATCCTGTTTCTGCCTGATCAGCATCTTGGCCGCAATACCGCATTTGATCTCGGAATATCTCTGGATGAAATGGCGGTTTGGGATCCGATTGGCCATCGGTTTGAGTTTACCGGGGATAATATTCAGGATGTAAAAGTGATTCTTTGGAAGGGACACTGTTCTGTTCATGAGAAGTTTAATATCAAGCATATTGAGAACCTGAAAAAGAAAGATCCTGAGATTACGATCCTGGTTCATCCTGAATGTACATACGATGTCGTTCAGGCCTCCGATATGGATGGATCAACATCTTTTATAATCGATACGATTGAAAATGCTCCTGCAGGAAGCAAATGGGCAATCGGAACGGAAATGAATCTGGTGAACCGACTGATTAAAGAAAATCCGGATAAAGATATTGTATCTTTGAATCCATTTCTTTGCCCATGCCTCACGATGAACCGCATCGACCTGCCACATCTTCTGTGGTCCCTGGAGATGCTTGAGAAAGGTGAAGTTGTCAATCAAATTAGGGTGCCGGAAGAAATACGTGAGCATGCGGTATTGGCGCTGAATAGAATGCTTGAACGGTCATAAAAACATGCGGCCCCAGCCTTTATAGACTCTTAGGTACTAATAAAACATTTAAGTGCCATTAGCCAAGCAGTTTGCGCAGATCAGAACGCCGCATATCCAACGTCTCAATACAACCTGTTTATCCAGATTACTGACTATGAAAACTACCTATAAGCTGTTCAGCTTTAATTTTTCAATTATTTTTTTTCTCTTCCTTTTATCAGGCTGCGGATCAGAATCTTCAGTTGTTACTCCTGACGCAGACCAGAAAGTGCTTTTGATTTCTATCGATGGATTTATGAACCAGTATATCGACAGAAATCCAACACCGAATTTTGATCAAATGATTGCGAACGGGACAAAAGCCGAGCACCTGATCCCGGTGTTTCCCACTAAAACATTTCCAAATCACTACTCTCAGGTAACAGGTTTGCTTGCTGAAAACCACGGCATTATTTCCAACAGCTTCCCTGATGACAGCCTTGGCGGACGATTCAGCTATGGCCCGCCGGATGGCAGCTCCAATGATGAACGCTGGTGGGGGGGAGAGCCGATCTGGATTACAGCTGAGCTTCAGGGTAAAACCGCCGCAACTATGTTCTGGCCAGGTTCTGAAGCGTCAATCAACGGTGTGCAGCCCACAAAATGGAAGCAGTATGATGGCTCGGTTGATAACTATGCAAGAATCGATTCAGTGATCAGCTGGCTCGATCCTGAGGGCGAAGTTAAAGCTGATCTGTCGACGCTTTATTTTAGTCATGTTGATAGCCGCGGACACCGTTACGGTCCAGACTCTCCAGAGGTCGATCAGGCCGTAATGAATGCAGACAGTCTGCTTGGTTACCTTTGGGAGAAGGTTGATGAGGCGGGTCTGCGCGATCAGTTAAACGTGATAGTTGTATCAGATCACGGCATGGCGGAGCTTTCGGAAGAGAAGGTGATTTTTCTGGATGACCTGATCGATCTGGATCGTGTTGAGATGATTGACTGGAGTCCGGTAGCCATGCTGAAGCCGGATGAGGGAATGAGAGATGAAATTTATCAAGCCCTCAAACTAGATGAAGAAAACTACAGGGTGTATTTTAAAGAAGAGCTGCCGTCAGAGTATGGGTTTACCGATCACTATCGTATACCCGATATAATTATGATTGCGGATGTGTCGTACTCAATTTCAAGCCGGGAGTTTTTCGAGGACAGGGGAATTCCGGCGGGAATGCATGGCTATGATCATCAGGCACCTGAAATGGCAACTATTTTTATCGCAAGCGGGCCTGCGTTTCCATCTGGCGAAACCGTCCCTGCTTTTAGTGCGCTGAATCTCTATGAGCTGATGGCGCACATTCTGGAACTGGAGCCGGCTGAGAATGATGGGACACTGAACGAGGTGAAGCGGATAATGGTAGATAGTCAATAGTAGATAGAAAAAAGGCAAGACCCAATCTTTTTACCATTAACCATTAACTATCTACCATCTACCATTTACTAATGACCCTTTGGATCCTGTCATTTGGTTTGCATCTAAATATAATTTCAGATACAATAGTAGTTTAGAATAAAGTACATCAACCTCTAACATTTTCTTTTCATGGCATACGTTGTAACCGAACCTTGTATAAACTGTAAATACACCAATTGCGCTGCTGTTTGTCCTGTTGATGCGTTTCGTGAAGGCCCGAATTTTTTAACGATTGATCCCCTTGAATGTATTGATTGCGATGCCTGCGTGTCTGAATGTCCCGTTGAAGCGATCTATCCGGACGATGAAGTACCCGAAGAGTGGGAACATTATATTGATCTGAACGAGCGGCTTGCTGAAAACTGGGAAGACAAAATCATCAATGAAACACAGGATGCTCTTCCTGATGCAGATGACTGGGCAGAAAAAACTGATAAACTTGAGCTGTTAGAAGAGGAGTGGGATTAAAGAAAAATCTTCACGACCATGACAGACAGGAATTCCCGGAGCACGCAAAAGCGAACGCTTAGCTGCAGAGGATCTCTTATTGATTTAAGTTCGCCGGTGGTTATGGGAATTCTGAATACGACGCCGGATTCCTTTTCAGACGGCGGTTTGTTTAACACAGAAAATGCGGCACTAAACCGTATCGAAGAAATGGCTCGAGAAGGAGCCGGAATCATCGATATAGGTGGAGAGTCTACCCGCCCTGGGTCGGACCCGGTATCGGTTGATGAAGAGCTTTCCAGGACCATTCCTGTCATAAAGCGTGCTGTTAAAGCTCATCCCGATCTTATTTTTTCGATTGATACGACAAAATTTGAAGTGGCCCAAAGAGCCCTGGATGCCGGCGCCCATATTATAAACGATGTGAGTGGACTCAAGAAAGAGCCCCGTTTTGCAGATCTTTGTTCTGATACCGGTGCCGCTTATATCTGCATGCATTCCCAGGGCGATCCCAAAACCATGCAGGTTAATCCCACCTACGATAATGTTGTTGAGAACGTCCTCAATGAACTTATGAAGGCGAAAATTGATTTAAATAATAAAGGTGTCGATAATATTATCGTAGATCCCGGTATAGGGTTTGGAAAGACGACGGAGCACAATCTTCAGTTAATTGTCAATCTTCCGAATCTTTTGCAGATCAATTGCCCTATATTGGTGGGGGCGTCAAGAAAATCTCTTATTGGAAAATTACTGAACGACCGTCCCACAGATGGCCGGCTTGCAGGTACCGTGGCGCTGCACTATCACTGCCTGATGCAGGGTGCATCCATACTCAGAGTTCACGACGTGCAGGAGGCGTCTGACTCTATTGAAATTTTTAAGGCGATACAAAACGAGACAACCAAAACCCCATGATGGCAATACCTATCGGATTTTTAGAGTTTGGATTCCGTGACCTGTTTGAGACACTGGTCATTGCCTTTGTTTTGTACTATCTCTACCGCTGGATTCGGGGCACATTCGCTATTCAGGCCGCTGTAGGACTTCTCTTTATCATATTTATCAATTTGCTGGTGAGCCTGCTTGGGTTTACAACCTTAAACTTCATTCTGAGAAGTATTCTGGATGTTGGTGTGCTTGCGGTGTTCATTATTTTTCAGCCTGAAATACGTAAGCTGCTTTATAGTCTGGGACAAAATACCACGTTTGATCGGTTTGTAGGACGCTCTGGGTCTGATGAAACCATTGATGAAGTTATTGAAGCGGTTCGAAATATGGCCCACTCAAAAACAGGTGCATTGATTGTTTTTGCCAGGAAATCCTCACTTCAGGATCTGGTTGATTTTGGTGTGAAACTCGATTCAACAGTTAAGGCTGAACTGCTCGAAACTATATTCAAACGGGACACACCCCTGCATGACGGAGCCGTGGTGATTCGAAATAACAGAATTGTGGCCGCCAGCTGCTACCTGCCAATCTCACAAAATCCAAATATCTCATCTGTGTTTGGAACCCGGCACCGTGCGGCCGTTGGAATCAGTGAAACCAATAATGTATTCGTTATTATAGTTTCAGAAGAAACCGGACGTATTTCCATTGCCCGCAATGGTGATCTGACAAGTGGTCTGTCAATCCAGAAATTACGTTCCGAAATGGAAAAAGCACTGGGAATTGTGGACGAAGAGGATGTGGGATTCAGCAGTGAGAAGGCCGAGCTTGAAATGAAGTGATGTTAAATTAAGAGTACCTGACAATTAGCATCGCTTCAGAACATGTGTGTTGTTGATGTGGTAACCCTATAGTAAAATAATTCAGCTGTTTTTGTAAAGCGCAATCAATCTCTCTGCCGCAGCAAATGAACTAATCTCACCCCGGTTGACCTGCTGTTCAATATCACTCAGCTTTTCTTTCACACGCTTGTCTTCATAGAACTCAGAGGTCAGTTTTTCCCTGATGGTTTCATGCATCCACCATGCGGTTTGTTCCGTGCGTTGGTCCTTAAAATATCCGGTTTCTTTAATGTGCTTAAGGTAGTCGGTAATAGTGTTCTGTACCACATCCAGGCCGACATCATTGAGAGCTGAGCAGGTGACGACAGGTGCTTTCCACCCTGAGGGAGAAGGTGGATAAAGTGATAGTGCATTTTTGTACTCTTGACGCGCACGCTTGGCTTCTGCCAGGTTGTTTTTTTCTGCTTTATTAATAGCGATAAGGTCGGCCATTTCCATAATGCCCCGTTTGATACCCTGAAGCTCATCTCCGGCCCCGGCAAGCATCAGCAGCAAGAACATGTCCACCATATTGTGGACGGTGGTTTCTGACTGCCCTACACCGACGGTTTCAATAAAGATCGTTGTAAATCCGGCTGCCTCACACAGCAGCATAGTCTCCCTCGACGTACGTGCTACGCCGCCAAGTGTACCGGAAGTGGGCGAGGGCCGGATGTATGCATTATTGTTATTGGATAGAGTTGCCATGCGGGTTTTATCACCCAGGATACTTCCTTTGGTGCGTGAGCTGGTTGGGTCAATGGCGAGGACAGCAAGTTTCTCGCCGTCATCCAGAAATCGGTTTCCGATTGCTTCAATAAATGTGCTTTTCCCAACACCCGGCACGCCGGTAATCCCAATCCTTACAGAATTCCCGGTGAGTGGCATAACCTCTTCAAGAATCTCCTGGCCAAGCTCTCTGTTAGCTGATTTAGAACTCTCAATGAGAGTAATTGCCTTTGAGAGAACCGTGCGATTACCACTCTTTATCCCATCAACATAATCTTTACGGGTCAGCCTGCCCGACTTCCTGATCCTGTAATTCGGATTCACCGGTTCCGTTTGATCAGATCCTTTGTTAATTGAAAGTGATTTGTCGTTGGGTTTTGTCATAGATTAACCACAAAGGTATCAAAGGTTTGCACAATGGGTTTAATTGTATTGAAATATATCTCCCCTCGAGGGGAAATCTTTCTGATCGTTAAGAACAGATAGCGAGGGGTGTTGAGTAAACGAGATAATATTTGGGATTGAAAAATTGGACAAATCCGTGAACATTTCAAACACACCCCTGAATGATCTCTGAACGAGGTCTTTCTGTCCCCTCTCGAGAGGGGAAAAGTAATGCTGAGAGCGTAAAGCGCAGCAAAGCATACGAGGGGTGTGTTCCAACAAAGCCACCCTTAGTGATCTTTGTGGTTACTATCGATCAATATTCCCAGAATCTTCTGTGCCGCATCGGAGATGACCGTTCCGGGGCCAAAGACAGCTGCAACACCTTTATCATATAAAAACTGGTAGTCCTGATTGGGGATTACACCGCCAACAATCACCATGATATCTTCACGGCCAAGTTTTTCGAGTTCTTCCAGGACTTGTGGAACGAGTGATTTATGGCCGGCTGCAAGGCTCGATACACCCAGAATATGAACGTCATTCTCAACCGCCTGTTTGGCTGCCTCTTCGGGTGTTTGAAACAGCGGACCGATGTCTACATCAAAACCAAGATCAGCAAAGCTTGTGGAAATTACCTTGGCTCCCCGATCGTGACCATCCTGACCCATTTTAGCAACCATGATCCGCGGGCGCCGTCCTTCCTGTTCAGCAAATTCATCTGCCATCTGCTGTGCTTTCTTAAATGAGTCGTCGTTGTCTATTTCTGATGAGTACACGCCGGATATTGATTTTATGGTTGCCTGGTAACGCCCGAATACCTCTTCCATCGCATCGGAAATCTCACCGAGTGTTGCGCGGTGTCTGGCTGCTTCAACTGCCAGAGCCAACAGGTTACCGCTGCCTGATTCAGCTGCATGGGTTATTGCTTTCAGTGATTTCTGAACCTCTTCATCATCACGTTCAGCCCTCAGTTTTTCAAGCCGTTTGATTTGAGATTGCCGTACTTTTTCATTGTCTACTTCCAATATATCGATTGGAGCTTCTTTATCGAGGCGATATTTGTTTACGCCAACAATCACGTCCTTTTTGTTATCAATACGGGCCTGTTTACGGGCGGCGGCTTCTTCAATCCTCATTTTCGGCACGCCNGATTCTATAGCTTTTGCCATGCCGCCNANCTCCTCAACCTCTTCGATCCGTTCCCACGCTTTTCGTGCAATCTGACCGGTGAGGTACTCCACATAATAAGAACCAGCCCATGGGTCAACGGCCTTGGTGATACCTGTTTCTTCCTGAAGATAAATCTGTGTATTTCGGGCAATCCGGGCCGAAAAATCAGTCGGCAGGGCAATGGCCTCATCAAGTGCGTTGGTGTGGAGCGACTGAGTGTGGCCGAGTGTAGCAGCCAAGGCCTCAATGGTTGTTCGCGCCACGTTATTAAACGGATCCTGTTCAGTAAGACTATAGCCGGAGGTCTGGCTGTGTGTCCGCAGGGAGAGCGACTTAGGATTCTTTGGATTGAACTGTTTCATAAGTTTGGCCCAAAGCATTCGGCCTGCGCGCATCTTCGCAATTTCCATAAAGTGGTTCATCCCGATGCCCCAGAAGAAAGAAATTCTAGGGGCAAATTTATCGACATCCAATCCGGTTTTGATCCCCGTTCGAACGTACTCAACCGCATCAGCCAGAGTATATGCCAGCTCAATATCGGCCGTTGCACCAGCCTCGTGCATGTGGTAGCCGCTTACGCTAATAGAGTTAAATCTTGGCATTTTTTCGGAGGTGTAGGCAAAAATATCCCCGATAATCCGCATTGATGGTTCCGGCGGATAGATGTACGTNTTACGAACCATAAATTCTTTAAGAATATCATTCTGAATGGTTCCGGTCAGTTTTTCGGGAGGTACGCCCTGCTCCTCAGCTGCGACAATGTAGAATGCCATCACGGGAATAACGGCCCCATTCATAGTCATAGAGACAGACATCTCATCCAGGGGAATTTGATCAAACAGTATTTTCATATCCAGGATGGAGTCGATCGCCACGCCGGCTTTACCGACATCACCCGTTACTCTTGGGTGATCTGAATCATACCCCCGATGGGTGGCCAGGTCGAATGCGACGGAGAGGCCTTTTTGACCAGCCGCCAGGTTTCGGCGGTAAAAAGCATTTGATTCTTCTGCCGTAGAAAATCCCGCGTACTGCCGAATGGTCCAGGGCCGAACAGCATACATCGAGGCATAAGGCCCTCGCAAATAGGGCGGAATCCCGGCAGCAAACTCGAGGTGGTCGAGATCTGAAATATCTTTTTTTCCGAAATGTTTTTTCACCGGAATTTTTTCAGGCGTTTCCCAGGTGCTTTCCCCATTCTGAGACGATGCTTTACGCGGGGTTAGTTCTGAAGGGTCGGCTTTTGCATCACTCTTGGAAGGCAGATAGTCAATTTTTGAAAAATCAGGTCGATTCATAGCCTGTTACATTAGGTTTATGGTCGTGAACTTTACTCCATCAAACATCTAAAATTAACGAAAAAATACCTTAGCTATGGGTGAAAATAATATCACCTATTTTGCATGATGGGTGGGTGGTGATGAACTCGGCTGACACCCCTCAGATTAAGCCGGGAACACGCCGTCTTAATCATCTCCCCTCGATGGGAGAACTTTTAAATATCTCCCCTTTGAGGGGAGCTCATGCTGTTCGTTCAGAACAGACTGCGAGGGGTGTTTGGTAGCTGCGATATGGCAAGGCGTGGGA
>P_1C_Sed_2_UnCtyDRAFT_1000146_pt1 | contig 21399 bp, 18 predicted proteins | sample Pon1CUnioCityCA_4_FD_10229 | JGI IMG/M metagenome (IMG submission 10229) | reverse complement strand
ACCCCTTTTCTCGAACCGCTTTTTGACATACTGGGCATTAAGGCCCTGATAAAGCTCCGGCCGGACGAGCCCTATCTTTCCATCATCACCTATCTCGCCAATCAGTCAGGCGGCACCATCTATCCAAAGGATTGCGAGACCCGGCTTTTCCTCCAGGATCTGCCCGTCGCCGACGGTTTGGACACAGACCAGCTGGCAGCGCTTTTGAAACACCGCAAATGTGTGATTATTCCCGAAGCCGGTATCGTGGCGGTCAGCCGACAGGGTCTTAAACAGGTATTTGTGAGCGTCTCCTCCGTCTGCTTTGCCTGCTATGTCAAATTTTTCGGGGATCTGCTAAGCGCCCGAAAAACCGGGAATATGACCCCGGCCGAACGCCGGATGGTGGAATCGCTCAACGCGTCGATACACCTGCCGGCGCAACCGGATGCCCGGCTGGCACAGGGGCCTTTTTTTTCTGAAAAAGCCATTCTGCCCGCCATTTACGAAGCCGGCAGGCAGGTAGTGGACCTGGGGCTGGTGGACTCCTGTTTTGGCAACATTTCCTATTGTTCGGACAACCGGTTATACATCAGCCAGACCGGAACCTTTCTCGATGACCTCGAGGACCGCGTAAGCACCTGCCCAACAGATCCTGCCGCCGAACATCCCGAAAACGCCTCCAGCGAGCTGCCGGCCCATCTGGAAATTGTCAGGCGCACCGGCTGCCGGGCGATTCTTCATGGCCATCCTCTTTTTTCCGTGATCCTTTCCATGGACTGCGATATTCCGGACTGCCCCTGGCAGGGAACATGCCACCAGTACTGCCCCTATGACCGCCACGCCTGCGGTGATATTCCCGTTGTATCCGGAGAGGTCGGCGACGGTGCCTACGGCCTCTGCCACAGCGTTCCGGATGCCCTCTGCAACACCCCCGGGGTTATCGTGTATGGGCACGGGGTGTTTACCTGCGATGATACGGACTTTAACGGGGCGCTGGAAAAACTTGTTGCCATTGAACGGCAATGCTGCCAAAAATATTTCGAACTGATGGCGCTTACCTGATAAACTCAAGCCGGCATAATTAAGGATCACCCCATGGAATTTGAAAGCGTTGAGGATGTGCAGCAAAAACTTGCCGCCGCCAACTACATCTCCTCCCGGGAAATCGCCACTGTTGTGTTTCTGGCGGTTGCCACCGGAAAACCCATACTGGTTGAAGGCCCGGCCGGATCGGGCAAGACCGAACTCGCCCGGGCACTGTCCCGGTGCTTGAAGCGCGATAAGATCCGGCTGCAATGCTATGAGGGCCTTGATGAAGCCAAAGCCCTTTATGAATGGGAGTATGCCAAGCAGCTCCTTTATACCCAGATGATCAAGGGGAAAATCAACGACCTGCTGGCAGCAACCGATTCCATCGCTGAGGCGGTGGAGCGGATCGCGGAGCAGGAAAATGCCTTCTTCTCCGAGCGTTTTCTGCTCGCCCGCCCCCTGCTTCAGGCCATCTCCGCAGATCACCCGGTGGTGCTGCTGATCGACGAAGTGGATAAATCCGACCCCGAATTCGAAGCCTTCCTGCTGGAGCTCTTAAGCGAATTCCAGGTCTCGATTCCGGAGCTGGGCATCCGCAAAGCCCGGCATATCCCGCTGGTTATCCTGACGTCCAATAATTACCGGGACATGAGCGATGCCCTGAAGCGCCGCTGCATTCACCTCTATATCGACTACCCGCAGCGGGAGCTCGAAAAACGCATTGTCGAGCTCAAGCTGCCGGGCATTGAAAAGCACCTGGTGGAGAAGCTGGTTGCCATCATCAACCGGATCCGGGAACTGGATCTGAAAAAACGCCCCTGCATCTCCGAAACCCTGGACTGGGCCCAGGCGCTGATGGTGCTTCAGGCCGACGACCTCTCACCGGCGACCGTCTCCGAGACCTTGAACGTTATCTGTAAATACCGGGCAGACACCCATATGGTGCGTGCCCACATGGATCGCCTGTTTGAATAGCCTGCTATCATGGTAAATCTCGTATTAAAATTCGCTGCTGCCTGCCGTGAAGCGCGTCTCCGGGTCTCAACGGCCGAATTGATCGACTGCATGGGGCAGCTCAAGCTCATTGACCTGCTCGAGGAGAGCCAGTTCAAGGCCGTCCTGCGGGGCAATTTCGCCAAGAGCCGGCGCGAGCAGAAAACCTTTGACCGCCTCTATCACCTGTTTTTCCATGAAATGCGGCAGGACCTGGCTTTTGATCCGGAGCGCAGCGAACCGGGGGGCATGGCGGAGGATTTAAACGAGATGCTGGAAGGGCTGGCGGAACAAAGCGAAAACACGCCGGTGGACCAGGCGATCATGGATTTTCTGGCCGGAGATCCCACAAGTTACCTCCAGGAAATCCAACGGGTGGAAAGCCAGGCGGAAGCCAGCGGCCAGGGCCTGAAATCAAACCTCGGCCAGCTCTCCAGCCGGCTTGAAATCCTGATGCGCCTAAACCAGGTACGTAAAAATATCCGGGCACTCGTAAAAGACAGCCGGGAGACACCTGAAGCCCGGGGGCGGCAAGGCATTGCCGATCATTTCAATGAGCGTCTGGGGACCGCGCAAGCAATGTTGAGCGAGGACAACCGCCCCTACAACGAGGCGTTAAAACAGGTCCATACCCATGATATCCATTATCCCGACCTGGGGGAGAAGCCCTTTGCCTCCCTCACCGCCCGGGAAATCCAGGATATGCGCGAGACTATCGAAGTGCTCGTCCGGAAATTAAAGGATGCGGCCACCCGACGGTTTATCGCCCGCAGCAAGGGCGTGCTCGATGTTAAACAAACCATTCGCCAATCGGCCCGCTACCAGGGCGTGCCCCTGGAACTCAAGTTCAAGGACCGGCCCTTGCGAAAGGCAAAAATCGTAGCCCTCTGCGATGTTTCCGGCTCGGTCTGGTCAGCCGCCCGGTTCATGCTCAACATGATTTATTCCCTTCAGGATTGCTTCAGCGGCGTCAGCAGTTTCGCCTTTGTCTGCGCACCGACCAATATTACCGATATTTTTGATAAAAATGAAGTCAACCAGGCCATTGAAAAAATAATGACCCAAACCGATATTACCTTTGATGCGCTGACCGACTACGGTGAGGTCTTTTATCAATTCCACCGCGATTACCTGCACCTTTTAAACAAGCGGACCACCCTGATTATTGTCGGGGACGGCCGGTCCAATTACCACCATCCACGGGAGAATCTTCTCGAAGCGATGCGGGCCAGGTGCCGCCGCGTTGTCTGGCTCAACCCCGAGCCTGAGGAGTTCTGGAATTCCGGTGACAGCGAGATGCTGACTTACATGGCCTACTGCCACGAGGCGCGCCCCTGTCGGAACCTCAATCAATTGATTGACTTTATTGAAGACCTGATGCTGGTGTAAACCTGCCCGCTTAAAGATGAGGGTTAATTCCTATGCATTCAGGCAGACATAACGCAGGGAGGCAGGCTCCCCCGCAGCCGCGGCCACCCGCAGCGGCTAAAAGGTCAGCATCTCCCATCCGGCATCCCTGTAGCCAGCCATGCCGGGATGTCCGGACATGTCATCGAGAAGGGTCAGGCCCTGGGCTTCAGCGTCCTTTAAGGTGCCCATTTTATTGGAGCACGCCCGGCAGGCGCCCGCCACCAGTCCTCCGGCCCTGACTTTTTCCCAAAGCTGATGCAGGGGATGCCCGCTTTCTGCAAGCTCCGGTATCAGCCGGGTGGCCGATCCTTCAACAACAATGCCCACCTCGTATCCATTTTGCTTCATATCCAGTGCATTTAACAGAACATGAATAAAGCACATGGGGTCGCCGTTAAAGCAGAACTTTCGTAGGCCGGACTAAGCGAAGCGTGTCCGCCCACAAAAGAGAACCATGATCCGATTTGCTTTGAAGAAAAGATCACACGCGGACACGCTTCGCTTGGCCCACCCTACCTGGCTGGAATAACGAAAAAGCTCGATGGAACCGACAGAAAATCGTTAGGCGAGCAGCTGCCGCACTGGTCCCCGCTCCGGCCGAAAACTCAGAACCGCCCCCCGCTCCACCTGAGCTTGGCCTTGAGAATATCAAAATAATTCTTTCCCGGAAGAACGATCATATTGATCGGGTAGGGGCTCTCGGCGATATGAATGACATCCTGGTCGTCAATGGCAAGGCCGACCTGCCCGTCAAAAGTCATCACAATGTCCGCTGTTTTCTCGCCAAGCTGAAGCTTGATATGGTCCGTACTGGGAACGATCATGCACCGGTTGGTCAGGGTAAACGGACAAATGGGGGTAATAATGGTCCCCTGCACCGCGGGATGGATCACCGGGCCTCCGGCGGCAAGCGAATAAGCCGTGGAGCCCGTGGGGGTAGCCACGATCAGGCCATCGCTTTTGTAGGTGGTCAGGTAATGGTCATTGATATAGGTTTCAATATTGGCCAGCCGGGCAAGCGCCCCCTTGTTGATAACAACATCGTTTAAAACGGTTTCGCGGGCGATTCTCTCCGCGTTTCGAAATACTTCGACATTAAGCCGGCATCGCTGCTCGATGGTGAACTGATTTTTAAGAATCAACTCCATGGCCGGATACAACTCTTCTTCTACCGTCTCGGCAAGAAATCCGATTTCGCCGAACTTGACACCAATCAGCGGCACGGCCTGATCGCCGATCCATCTGGAGGCACTCAAAAAAGTCCCATCTCCGCCCAGCACAAAAACACAATCCATTTCCGCCGGCGCCCCGTTTTTAACCGATGGTTCGCTGTTTTGCCGATACACCGGGGGAAACGTTTCTTTGCGGACCACGTCAATACCCCTTTCGGAGAGCCATCGTTCGAATTCATCCCCCTTTTTAAGGGCCCTGTCATCCTTTTTCACATATAAGCCGATTCGCTTCACAAGTCTGCCCTTTCCGCCGCTGCATTCATGGTTGCACCCTGAAAAATAAAATTTTATCGTTTCCGTAACGCCCCGGCAAGGTTTTTTATGGACGGCCACCGCCTCCTTGAAACCATCGGTGCGGATGCCTAATATATAGTTAATGTCAGGCAGTTCGTACAAATTTCTGCAGATATACCATAAATATCTAAAATTAAAGAAAATAAATTATAAAACGCCTGAATACGAAAGTTAAAGGGGGAGCCCATGGAGAAAATGGAGAAACCGGAACTGATTGCGATGTTAAATACCGACCTGGCAGACGAACATGCGGCCATCATCCGCTATCTGGTGCACAGCTATATCGAGGGCGAAGACACGCCCATAGGCGCAAAGCTGCTCTCCCGCTCGCGGGAGGAAATGTGGCACATGCACTGGCTGGGCATGATTATCGGGGATCTGGGCGGCGAGCCCATCATGACGCCGGCGGCCTACCCGTTTGACCCGAGCAGCCGGAAAACCATTTTCCAGTCCTATGTGGCCTATGAAGAAAAACTGATCCCGCACTACCGCTCGGAAGCCGAAAAGGTTTCGGATCCGCATATCAAGCGCGTCCTTTTCCGAGAGGCCTGGGAGTCGGCCGTGCATGCGGAAAAATTTCAAAAAATGCACGATAAATTATCTCCCGAAGATGCCCGGGAGCTGCCGGGTGCGGAAAACGAATTGCCGGAGCCGTTTGTCGAAGCCCTCCAAAAACTGGTGGAAACCAAATACAACCAGATGCTGCAAAGTCTCCGGGACGCCTGGACATTCAAAAAAAGCGGGGCTGCGGCCTGGCAGATAATGGATTTTTCATACACCAAGATGAAACAGCTGGCGCATATGGCCGAAGAAGTATCGGAAAACGGTTTCGACCCCAGGCTGGCAACCCCCGGCACCATCCGGCATGCGGAAATCGGCAGGGCGCTGAAAGCAGCGCTTGAAAGCGTGCATAACACCAAAGCGCAGCACGCAGCCATCAGAGATGACCCGGAAGCCGCAAAACACGGGGGGCTGACAACCAACCTCAACCTTGCCATCAAGCAGGAAACCTATGAAGCCGAAGAGCTCGCGGACTGGCTCAAGCAATAATAAAGGCAGCCCTTCTCCCCACTGCCTGCGCGGGGAGAAGGGCTGCCGGCAAGGATCGGCAATCCCCTTTTCCTGGCGCTGGGCGTCTTCAATGCGGTTTTTCGGCCTTGTCAATCAAATCTCCATGCATTGCGCAATGCCCGACGCAGCCGCCTGCATCTGCTTTAATTACGTTTAACGTCACTTTTTTTCCCCATGATTCCCTCCTTCAAGCTTGACTTTAGCGGCTGATACCCTTAATAATTCTTTTTTGGTCCGCCGGGGAAGCCATCAATTTTTACACCACCAGGTGATGGCTGCATATGAGTAAATACCTGAGTTAGTAAAGGAGATATCGAATATGGCACAACTGATAGCCGACCGCAGGGACGTGGACTTTGTTCTGCATGACCAGCTTCAAATCAAAGAGCTTACCAAGCATGAAAAATTTTCTGAATTCAATAAAAAAACCATTGATATGATCGTCACGGAAGCACGCAACCTCGCCATCAAGGAGATCCTTCCCACCCAGAAACTAAGCGATGAAGGCTGCACCTTCGACAATGGCACGGTGCGGGTGCCGGAGGAATACCATCGCGTCTTCAAACTGTACAAGGAAGGCGAATGGCTGGCGATGATCGACGACCCGCAATGGGGGGGGCAAGGCATGCCCAAGACCTTATCGCTTGCGGCCAATGAATATTTTATCGGGGCCAACCCGGCCTTCATGCTCTATCACGGCCTCACCCACGGCGCCGCCCAGCTGGTGGAGACCTTTGGTACAGAGGAACAGAAAAAATACTACCTCAAAAATCTGTATTCCGGCGAATGGTCGGGCACCATGCTGCTCACCGAACCCAATGCCGGCTCTGATGTGGGTGCCCTGGAGACAAGCGCGGTAAAAAACAGCGACGGCACCTATTCCATCAGCGGAACTAAAATTTTTATATCCGGCGGCGAGCACGATATGGTGGAAAACATCGTCCACCCCGTGCTTGCCCGCATCGAGGGAGCTCCTGCGGGCACCAAGGGCATCTCGCTTTTTCTGGTGCCCAAATACCGGGTCAATGAAGACGGAAGCCTGGGGGAATTCAATGATGTGGTCTGCACCAACATCGAAGAAAAAATGGGCCTGCACGGCAACAGCACCTGCTCCCTGGCCCTGGGCGGCAAGGGAGGCTGCATCGGCACCCTGCTCGGTGAGGAGAACAAAGGCATGCGGGCCATGTTCCTGATGATGAACGAAGCGCGGCAATTGGTCGGCCTGCAAGGCTTTGCCACGGCTTCAGCCGCCTACATGTATGCAGCCAGCTATGCCAAAGAGCGCATCCAGGGCAAGCACCTGCTCGCCGGCAAGGACCCGGAGGCGCCGGATGTCCCCATCATCCAGCACCCGGATGTAAGACGGCAGCTCACTTTTATGAAAGCCTATGTCGACGGCATGCGCAGCCTGATCTATTACGGCGGGCTTTGCTATGACATGGAACACTTGGCCGAAGATTCGGCGGAGAGGGAAAAATACGCCGACCTGAGCGCCATCTTAACCCCCATTATCAAGGGCTATATAACGGACAAGGCGCTCGAGGTCACCAGCTACGGCATCCAGGTTTACGGCGGCTACGGCTATATCAAGGAGTATCCGGTCGAGCAGCTGATGCGCGACTGCCGGATCTTTCCGATTTATGAAGGCACCAATGGCATCCAGGCAATGGACCTGCTGGGCCGGAAACTCGGCATGAAAAAGGGCCAGCCCTTTCTGGACTACCTGGGGCTGATGCAGAAAACCGTGGAATCGGCAAGCCAGATCGAAGCCACCCGCACACTTGCCGAAAAGGTTGAGGAAGGGGTTTCCCGATTAAGCGAGATTGCCCTCTATCTGGCACAGACCGCCCTGTCGGACGATATCTTGAATGCATTCGCTTTTGCTCATCCTTTCCTTGAAGTCACCGGCGATGTCAGCATGGCCTGGATGCTTCTGTGGCGGGCCCAGGTTGCTTCCGAAAAGCTGGAGAAACTGGCAAAAAGCAATGACCCGGATAAAATGAAGGAAAAAGCGGACACCAACAAGGACGCCGCCTTTTATTATGGCCAGATCAAAACCGCTGAATTTTTTATCATGACCCTTTTACCCGGGACCATGGGCAAGCTCAATGCCATTGCCATCAACAACGGCGCCGCCGTGGAAATTCCGGAAATCGCGCTTGGCGGCTGATTGCAGCAGGCCGTCACAGGATCAGAATACCCGGCAATCCGGCGGCCCGCCCGATTGCCGGGTCCATGATTGTGGTCCCCAAAATAATCGCAGCGTTTTCTGCTTTCATTTCTTGACATATGTATTGTATTTTTATAGCATTTGTAGACTAAACAGATAGATTTTTTCATCTCTTTCAGGCAACCCCAAGCAACTATTTATGAATTCAAACAATAATCTTCCAGTAAAGCTCAAAGGCGTCGGCGACAGCCTGTGGGTGACCGTGGATCCGAGCCAGCCTGTTGACCGGCTGCAGGACGCATTGATCCAAACCTTTGAACGACTGAAACATTTGGCAATCAACGCCCGGGTGATTATCGACCCCGGCGTCTCGGAGAACTGCGATCAATTGGTCAATGAACTGGGGGTATTTCTAAAGGACCGATTCCAGGTGGGGCAGGTCTCCAGGCCGCCGGAGAAGAAAAACTCCGTCAGCAAGGAACGTATCCGGCACCAGGACCTGGGAAATGCCTGGCACCATTATCGCAGCGAAGCATTGATGATTGCGGGACGGGTAAGATCCGGGCAAAAAATTGCCGCCAAAAAACACCTCATCATCATGGGGGACCTCAACCCGGGAGCCGAAGTCGTTGCCGGCGGCGACATCCTGGTGATGGGAACCCTTTCCGGCAAAGCTCAGGCCGGGCAGCCGGACAACGAGGGGGCCATTATCATGGCGCTTCAATTTCGTCCGACCCAGGTGCAAATCGGCGGCATCGTGGCTGCCGGGTTTTCCGCGGAGGCCACCGGCACCCCGGAATTCGCCTATATTGAAAACCAGGCCATTGTGGTTGATGATTATCTCAAAAAAAATCCATTCAGGCAACTCACATGGCCGGAAGTCCGTTAATCAGGATACTCATAAGCATTAACCCCAATCAAACATGGAAGGAAGAGGTGTCTTGTGGAGGGTAAAGTCATTGTTATGACCTCAGGTAAAGGCGGTGTCGGCAAAACGACCGTTACCGCATCCCTCGGGGCCGCCCTTGCCTTGCAAGGCAAACGCGTGGCGATTGTCGACATGGACATCGGGCTTCGGAACATGGATGTGGTCATGGGGCTGGAAAACCGCATTGTGTTCAATGTTGTCGATGTTATCCAGGGCCGCTGCAAACTGAAACAGGCCGCCATCAAGGACCGGCGGATTGACAACTTGTTTCTGATCCCGGCATCCCAAAGCGATGAAAAGGATGTGATCAAGCCGGAGAACATGGTCTGGCTGACCAAAAAACTGCGCCGGGAGTATGATTTCACGCTGCTGGACTGCCCGGCCGGCATTGAGCATGGATTTAAAAACTCCATTGCCGCAGCTGATGAGGCCGTGGTGATCTGCACCCCGGATGTTTCCGCGGTAAGGGATGCCGACCGGGTGATCGGTCTGCTCTATGCCCGCTCAATCACCCCAAAGCTGGTGGTCAACCGCATTATTCCCAAAATGGTGGAAAACGGCGACATGTTAAGTCACGAGGACATCGTCGATGTCTTATCAATTGATCTGGTGGGACTGGTGGAAATGGATGAGCAGGTGGTCGTCTCCAGCAATACCGGCACCCCCCTGGTATCCAACAAGGAATCAAAAGCGGGAATGGCTTTCCAGCGCATCGCCATGCGGCTCAATGGCCAGCCGGATCTGCCCATAGACAATCCTATGATGGCAAAGGGGTTCTGGAAAAAAATCGGTAAAAAACTGGGTCGGAAAAATAAGGATGCCAAATGAAACTCAACGATCTGCTGAAAAAACTCATCAAAAAGCCGGACAGCAGGGAAGTGGCCAAAAAACGGCTAAAATTCGCCCTGGTATACGACAAGTTGGAAGTCAGCGATGACATGCTGAATAATCTCCAACAGGAATTGCTAGAAGTGATTTCCCGGTACTTCGAAATCGACAGGGAGTCCATCAACCTTGATATTCAGCGATCTGATGACTATTCGGCCCTGGTTTTCAACACCCCGATACTATCAGCCAAACATCAGCAAGGAACATCAGCGGCCTGAGACCCTGGCTGCTTAAACCGAAAGATCCAGCTGCGTTTGCATTAAATCATAGAGTTCCCAACCAATGGTCAGACCGGTATCAATGAACTGCGGCCCGTATTGCCGGCCGGTCGGGGTGCGAAAGGTGTGCTTGATTTTTTTCAAAAATTCGATCCCGCGAGGATAAAGCGCCACAAAACGCTGCAGAGAGATATCTGAGACCTCCACCATCTCCCACACCGTGTGGGTAAAATTATCCGGGCCGAAACGAAATTTGTCGGCATCATAAAGGCAGTCCGACAACAACTTGCAGGCGGATGTAGACATTTTTTCAGGCGTAGCAAACGCCTCGTGGTTGGCAATCGCCACACATATATCGCCAATCTCTTTTGCTGAAAAGGGATATTCAGACAGGACTTTACGGGCATAGATGGCACCCTGCTTGGCATGATCGTGCCGCCTGCGTTCGATATCATGCAACAACCCCGCACAATGGGCCAGCCGCACCTGCTCCGTGATAAAATGGGGAGAAAAATAAGACGCCCGCCCCTCAATCACCACCAGCGCTCCTGCGTCCAATGCCACTTTTTGAGAATGGGCCATGCCATGACCAAAATCATTGTCAAGCACAGACTCCACGAAGGCCCGTAGACGGCAGACCACACCATCCGTCTGAAAGTAATCCTCGGAAAGGGCGACCTCCCCGGCAAAATCCTTATAAAAATCCGCCCCCGGCTGCCGGGCTGCAATCTTCCTGGCCTGTTGTCGCAGGCAGTCAATCGCCGCATTTCTTTTTTCCGACATGATCCTCACTTACAGTTATTCACCCGCAATCGTCGGCTGGTTACAAGCGAAACAATCGGACCGCATTATTACCCAGGACCTGTTTCTTTTCAGCATCGCTTAATCCGCTCTCCGCAATCTCGCTAAAATACCGCTCCGGCTTGATCAGGGGGTAGTCCGTACCCCAGAGAAACTTTTGCGCACCGGCGATGGCCACAGAAATGGGATAAATCCGGGGTGTGTATAAGAACGGCGACGCTGCTGTATCAAAATACACATTGTCCAGGGTTTGGCGGACCTCCTTTTTCATGAGCAGATAAAAAAACAGCCCGCCGCCCCAATGGGCCAGAATTATAATGTTCTCCGGAAACCGCTGGACCATCTCATATATCTGGGACAGGGTATTGGGCGTTTTGCCGGGATAAACATGCCCAATGGGCTCATTGGTATGAATCAGCACCGGCACCCTCCTCTCCCGGCATATGGCCATCACCGGCGCCAACCGCTCCAGGGTATCGGGCTCTAATCCGCCTTGATAAAAAGCAAGCTCCCCGACACCGGAGAGCCCGCCGTTGAGGCAGCGTTCAACCTCCTCCACGGCGTTGTCGGCCATCACATCCAGGCAGCAAAGCCCCTTGAGACGATCCGGATAGCGGCTCACCGCCTCCATGATATAGTCATTGTGGGCCTTGAAAATCTCGGAACGATGCCAGGGAAAACCGAAGGTGACCGCCATGTCAATGCCCTGATCATCCATTTGCGCAACCAGGTTCTCCGCGGTCACGAGTCGCGACTTTGGCGATTCATAGAGTATCCGGAACTCCGGCTCCCCATCGAAATAGCGCTGCCGCCGCTCACAGATAATCTCGGGGAAAATATGCGTATGCGCATCCACGATCATCATTCGCACCCTCTTTTACCGGCTTGCGTTAAGCTTCTTTTCGCTTGACCGGGCCGGGTTCATTACCTTATATTTGCGAGTATAGATGGTGTTAAAAGGAAAATGCCGCTTTTAGCCGTATCAGTACCTGCATCAGTCATCAGTATCAGTACTTGCTCGGGCTTTAATTATACGCGATTTTTCTGCCAATGAAAAGAGTTGATGGTCGTTTGAAGCGTCAATTTGGTCTAGCCGGGGTAAACTACTCAATAAATGGGAAATGGGAAATGAGCGTGTCAAAATGGTTAGCTTGTTTCGAACATGCCGGTCCGGCCAATACCCGTCAAACACTTGAATTCGCCCTTGACCGGGGCCAGGAACTGGGAATCAAGGAAGTGGTGCTGGCCTCCTCCACCGGTGATACCGCCTACAAATCGATTGAACTGTTCAAGGATTTTCAAATCACGGTGGTCACCTATCATTGCGGCTTTAAGCAACCCTTCCAAAACACCATGAAGGAAGATGTCCGGCGGGACCTTGAAGAGGAAGGGGTGCGTGTGGTCACCGCCACCCATGCCCTTTCCGGGATTGAACGCTCACTGGCCAAAAAGCATGGCGGCATTTACCCGGTACTGCTGATGGCCGACACCCTGCGGCTTTTCGGCCAGGGGATCAAAGTCGCCGTTGAAATCGCCGTCATGGCCGCGGATGCCGGGGCATTAACCGGCAACGACATCATCGCCATTGGGGGGAGCGGTAAAGGCGCGGATACAGCGCTTGTCTTAAAACCAGCGCACCAGTCCAACTTTTTTGACATTCAAATCCGGGAAATTCTCTGCAAACCCCGATCTTTTTGATGCCGCAAATGTTTGAACGCCATATCGTTCTGGTTTCCCCGGAAATTCACTGGAATACCGGCAATATCGGCCGGAGTTGCCTGGGCGCCGGGGCCTTTCTTCACCTGATCCGGCCGCTGGGCTTCTCCCTTGAAAGCCGCGAGGTCAAACGGGCCGGCCTGGATTACTGGGAGCGGGTCAGGCTGAAGGTATGGGACGCCTTCCCGGATCTGAGTGCGGCCATGGACCTTGATCCCGCTGAAGTGGCGGTTTTCACCAAAACCGGGGCCCAACCCCTCTGGGCGCTCCCAAAAACATCCGGCCGGCTGTTCCTTCTTTTCGGATCTGAAACCAAAGGTCTGCCCCCGGGGCTCATGTCCCGTTTTTCTACCGGCCAAACCTATCATATTCCCATATTCTCCGGGATTCGCAGTCTCAACCTCTCCACCGCTGCCGGCATTGCCCTCTATGAGAGCCTGCGGGAAGCCCCTGCGTTTCATTGCTGGTCATGAACCTGATGACACCGCCCCTCTGGGCCAGCCCCTTTACTTCCGAATTTTAGAGGGAATTTTTTCCGGTTGCTTCTCCAGGTGCCGGCATCGATTGCAGGCCATTTCAGCCATGCGATCCAGCACATCAGACAAATCAGAAGTTTTCCAAACCGCATGAAACTCGGGTACGCTGCGCAGCCGCTTGCTTAGCTGATAAGCCGTCGGCCGCCCCGGCGTCAGCTTTATATCAGTGTCCTCCAGCCTGAGAGGATCGGTAAAAATTTCATTAAAGAGCAAACCAACCATATAGACAAAAAAATTTTTGACATCCTGAATGGATTCCGCAGAGCTGATGCGTTGGCGATAGTCGGGTAAAATTTTGCGCTCATACTTGGTAAACGACATTTGTTTGGTCATTTCCTGCTCCTGAGAAAAAGGGGGTTAACGGTATGCCGCTGTCGACTGGCTCGGGAGGGGCTTTCTTGGCCGCAATCCGGGCGTCTTCCCAAACTTTCCGCGAAAGCAAAAGGGACGTGCCAGGAAATGCATTTTCTCTGAAAACCCGGTAAAAAAATTAAAACAAATTCTAAAATGAAAGGACTCTCCATTCTTTAAAAGGACTACGCCTGTTGGCAGTTACCGCCGCCATGGAGATGCCGGGCGCTGCGCCGCCCTGTGCAGGATTTGAAACTAAATGAATTTGTTCAGCTTTCTATAATTTAAGCAAACCGGGGCGAAAAATCAAATGAAAATCTTAATTTTCATTCCCATGGCTGTCAGTTGACAAAGCAGCCTTTGTGCTTATTTTAAGTTATTGAAAAAAGAATAAATAATTTATCGCACGCAGGAAGGAGGACACTTACATGCGATTTGATAAATTTACGATAAAATCCCAGGAATTGATACAGGAGGCACACTCAAGGGCGTTGCGTGCCAAGCATCAGCAAATTGAACCAGGGCATTTGCTGGCCGTCATGCTCGATGACGCCGGTGGCATTGCCTCCTCTATCTTGAGAAAAATCGGGGCGTCTCCGGAAAACGTCAACCAGGAGTTGAACCAGCTGCTGGAGAAACTCCCGAAAATCGAGGGCGGCGGGGCAGACGTTTATATTTCCCAGAGAAGCAGAAAAGTTCTGGAAAAAGCGTTTGAAGAAGCCGATCAAATGAAGGATCAATACGTCAGCATGGAGCATATCTTTCTGGCCATTGCCGAGGAAAAGCAAAGCAATGTGGCGCAAATGCTGTCACGCCATGGCGTCCGGCGCGACGCCATTCTTCGGGTGCTCTCGGATATTCGCGGCAATCAGACGATTAGCGACCAGAACCCGGAGGATAAATACGAAGCGCTGGAAAAATACACCCGGGACCTGACGAATGAGGCCCGCCGGGGCAAGCTTGATCCAGTAATCGGACGGGATGATGAAATCCGCCGCATCGCACAGGTGCTCTCCCGGCGGCGCAAAAACAACCCGGTGCTGATTGGGGCGCCGGGTGTCGGCAAAACCGCCATTGTCGAGGGCTTGGCCCAGCGTATTGTGGAGGGCGACGTCTCTGAGTCCCTGAAAGATCGTCGGCTGATCGCCCTTGATATGGGAACGCTCGTGGCGGGCGCCAAATACCGGGGAGAATTTGAAGACCGTTTAAAGGCCGTGGTCAAGGAGGTGGAGAAGGCCGAAGGCCAAATCATCCTCTTTATTGACGAGTTGCACACCCTGGTGGGCGCCGGCGCGGCTGAAGGGGCCGTGGATGCATCCAACATGCTCAAACCTGCGTTGGCCCGGGGGACCCTCAGATGCGTGGGGGCTACCACCATCGCCGAATACCGAAAACATATTGAAAAAGATGCTGCCCTGGAACGCCGGTTTCAGCCCGTTCAAGCCGCCGAGCCCTCCATAGAGGCCACCATATCCATCCTTCGGGGGCTCAAACAAAAATATGAGGTCCATCACGGGGTAAAAATCAAGGATTCTGCGATTATCGCGGCAGCCACCTTATCCGAGCGCTATATCACCGACCGGTTCCTGCCGGACAAAGCCATCGACCTGATTGACGAATGCGCCTCGCGGCTCCGGATTGAAATTGACAGCAAGCCGGTAGAGATCGATGAAATCCAACGAAAAATACGGCAGCTTGAGATTGAGCGCGAAGCGTTGAAAAAAGAGACCGACCAGGCCTGCACGGAACGACTGGGCAAGCTGGAGCAAGAGCTTGAGAACTTAAAAGAAGAGTTCAATGAGATGAATGCCCACTGGCAGAACGAGAAGGACGTCATCAAGACCATCCGCTCGATTAAATCCGAAATGGACCAGCTGAGCACGGAAGAACAGAAAGCCGAACGGGAAGGCAACTATGAAAAAGTCGCCGAAATTCGATACGGGAGGAGAAACGAACTGCGCAAGCAGCTGGATGATAACAATGCCCGACTGGTTGAAATCCAAACCCAGCACAAAATGCTGCGCGAGGAGGTCGGCGCCGAGGATATAGCGGAGATCATCTCCAAATGGACCGGTATTCCCGTCCAGAAAATGCTCGAAGGCGAACGGGAGAAACTGGTTCGCATGGAAGGGCGCCTGCAGCAGCGGGTGGTCGGCCAGGAAGAAGCGGTTCGCGCGGTATCCAATGCTGTCCGGCGGGCCCGTTCGGGCTTGCAGGACCCGAACCGGCCGCTCGGTTCCTTTATTTTCATGGGGCCGACCGGTGTTGGCAAAACCGAACTGGCCAAAGCGCTGGCGGAATTTCTCTACGACAACGAGCAGGCCATCATCCGGGTGGACATGTCGGAATACATGGAGAAACATGCCGTATCCCGGCTCATTGGCGCCCCTCCGGGCTATGTCGGCTACGAGGAGGGCGGCTATCTCACCGAATCAGTGCGCCGGCGTCCATACTCGGTGGTGCTCTTTGATGAAATTGAAAAAGCCCATGCGGATGTGTTCAACGCGCTGCTCCAGATCCTCGATGACGGCCGGATGACCGACGGCCAGGGTAAAACCGTGGATTTTAAAAACACCCTGATTATTATGACATCCAATGTGGGCAGTCAGCTTCTCCAGGAATATACGGAAGCGAAGCAAAAGGAAATGGAGGAGAAAGTGATGCAGGCGCTCCGGTCACACTTCAGACCCGAATTTTTGAACCGGATCGATGAAACCATCATCTTCCACAACCTGAGCCATGAACAGATCCGGGTTATCGTGGATATCCAGATGACTTACCTGCAGAAACGGCTGGCAGAGAAAAACATCGTGCTTGAGCTATCAGATACTGTCAAGGACATGCTGGCGCAACGCGGGTTTGATCCGGTATACGGCGCCCGGCCTTTGAAGCGCACGATTCAGCAGCATCTCGAAAATCCGCTTTCCATGGCCATCCTCAAGGGCGATATCCCTGAATACAGTCGGATTCGGGCGGAACTGGAAAACGACGCAGTTGAATTCAAACTGATGGAGCGGGTGCCGGAAAATAGTCCTAATACGGCGTAAGAAACCGGTATCCCAATGAATGCCCGATCGAAAACCAGGATTTTTTGTCAAGATCAAGGACGGCGAAAATTTTAACCGCAGGCAACCGCGAAGAATTCTGAGGATTAAAATTTGAGCCGCACACAGATATTGGCGAAACAGACGGTTTTCGTTCAGGCGCTAACTAAAACCTAAGAGCCGCCCCCCCTGATACACAGCCAAGGCCGCAATCCAGGCCACCCCCGTGGTATACGCAATATTAAACAGCGCCCAGCGGACAGAGCCCGTTTCGCGGGCAATCACGCTGACTGTGGCCAAGCAGGGCACGTAGAGAAGCACAAACACCATCATGGAAAGGGCGGACAAAGCGGTCATGCCCGAATTTTTAAGGGCATTGCGCAGCACCTCGGATTCGGCCTCCGCCTCATCAACTGCATACAAGACCCCCATGGTGCTGACCACGATTTCTTTTGCAACAAACCCGGTTAAAAGTGCGACGCTGCCCCGCCAATCAATCCCCACGGGTTCAAAAACCGGCTCAACCATCTGGCCGATCCGCCCAATATAGGATTTGCGGGCTTTTTCCTGGTAGCGCATATTTTTTACGTCCCGGATCATCTGCGCCCGGCGAGACTTCAGATCAACCACTGCCTCCGGGGCGGCATCGCGGATTTTTTCCGCATACACCATTTCGATCCGCTCGATTTGCCCGGCATAATCCCTGGAATAGTTAATATCGCTGGGAAACGAAGACAAAGCCCAGACCACAATCGAACCGACCAGAATAATACCGCCCATTTTTTTTAAAAACATCTTGCTTCGATCCCACATATGGATCAGCAGGCTTTTGAGCATGGGGACCCGGTAGGGCGGCAATTCCATTACGAAAGGGGCTTCGATGCCCCGCAAAAGAACAGAGCGCAGCAGGCGGCCGCTCAAAATGGCCACCACGATTCCCAGCAGGTAAAGAATAAAAATGACAGTTCCGGCGCTGGCGGCAAAAAAAGAGCCGGCCAGAACGATATAGACGGGCAGCCTGGCGGAGCAGGACATGAAGGGGGTAATCATAATGGTTAAAATCCGGTCCGTTCGGCTCTCCAGGGTCCGCGTGGCCATAATCGCCGGGACATTGCAACCAAACCCCATCAGCATGGGGATAAAGGATTTGCCGTGCAGACCGATCAAGTGCATGATCTTGTCCATGAGAAAAGCGGCCCGGGACATATAGCCGGTATCTTCAAATAAAGAGATACAGAAAAACAGCAGAAGAATGTTGGGCAGAAAAATCAGGATGCTGCCCACGCCGGCAATAATTCCGTTGACGATCAGATCCTTTAACATCCCCGCCGGCAGAAGGCCGGCGACAAAACCGGAGAACACCCCGATGCCCGCATCGATCCATTCCATTGGGTAGGCGCCCAAGGTGAAGGTAAGCTGGAACATGGCCCAGATAAAAAAAATGAAAATGGGAAAACCCAGAAACCGGTTGGTCAACACCAGATCAATATTGCGCGAAAAATCCATCCGCCGCCGGGCGCTTGTGGTGACCGCTTCACGCATGATCCCGGCAATGAACCCATAGCGCTCATCGGTCATGATGATTTCCGGATCTTCATCAAATCGTCCCATCAACTGGCCACGCAGTCGCTTTGCCGCCTCAAGGACCGGTTCGGCGGCGGAAGCTCCTAAAACCTGCTTCATTCGCTGCTTTATGATCTGATCGTCTTCCAGGAGCTTAACCGCCACCCAGCGCCGGTTGTATGGAAACGACCCGTCCGTGCGCTCCTCGACAACGGATCGCAACTCGCCGATGGCCCCTTCGATATCTTTGCTGTACCGGACCTTGCGCTCCTCCGGAATTTCCACGGGTGAGCCGGCCAGATCAATGGCCGTCTGGATCAGCTCAGTTAAGCCCTCCCCCTTGTTGCCCACGGTAAAAACGATGGGAACACCCAAAAGTTCGGACATAATGCCGGCATCAATGTGCATTCCCCGGGATCTGGCGAGATCCGCCATATTCAGCGCAAAAATGACCTTGCAATCCAACTCCCGCAGTTGGTTGGCCAGATAAAGGCTGCGTTCCAGGTTGGAGGCATCGATAATATCAATGACCACGTCCGGCACTTCTTCGAGGATAAAATCCCGGGCAACGATTTCTTCGATGGTAAACGGAGTCAGGCTATAGGTACCGGGAAGGTCGATAATCTTGATATCATAGCCATTGCGGTGAATCTCGCCTTCTTTTTTCTCCACGGTTACGCCCGGCCAGTTTCCCACTTTCTGACGGGTTCCGGTGAGATTATTAAAGATGGTGGTTTTGCCCGAATTCGGATTGCCTGCCAGCGCAATTCTAAGCAATTTTTTCGGCATAAGGACCCTCTTGGGATTTCAAGGTTACCTCAATTTGCGCTGCCTCGCTTACCCGCAGGGAGACGTGGTAGCCCCTGATAATCAATTCCAGCGGATCTTTGAGCGGAGCATACTTCTCTATATAGACTTCCGACCCCCGGGTCAGGCCCATTTCCAATATACGCCGGCGCAGCCGGGGCTCGCCGGCAATGGCAACAATCCGGGCTGTCTGACCTTCCCGCATCTCGCTTAAAAGCATTTTTCAGGCTCTCAATATAAAAAAAATATATAAGGTGAGACCGCCTTATACACGGTTGTACTGCTGCACACGTACGCAGCCACCGCTATTGAACTGCGTCCGGCCCGACAATAATCTTTTGCGCCAGACCCCTTCCAAGCACATAGCGATGAGCGTCCAAAGCCACCACAAGCTGGCCGCCGCCCGAATTGTTGATCACCTCGATGGTGTCACCCACCCGGAACCCCATGCTCAACAATCGCATACGGGAATTGTGGCCACCGATAAATTCCTGTATAATCAGCCGTTCCCCTGCCTTGGCCATAACCAACGGCATCTGCTGCCGGGTTTTCATGCACTCTGAACAGATGCCATAAATATTTAGCTGATGCTGCAGCATGTGGAATCCGTAATCCGAGACGACCCGGGTCTGAAGGGTTTCCAGCTGATCATTCTGGAACTCAATGATCCGGCCGCATTTGGTACAGATCATATGATCGTGATGCTGGCCCAGGTGCCGGTGCTCATAGCGGATATCTCCGTTATCGAAGTGCACTTTCTGAGCAAAGCCGAAATGGACCATGAGTTCCAGGGTCTCCTCGACAAACTCCGGCGTCAGCGTCATTTTCCTTTTGCCTAAGGCTTCCAGCAACTCGGCAATGGTGACATGCTGTTCGGTCTGCAGAAATGTCTCCAGAACCTTATAGCGATCTTCGAAATAATCGATTTGTTCTTGCTTAAACAGTTTTTCAAACTGCTTCTTTTCATATGTATGCAGTTGTGTCATCCAATTTTCTCTACTGCTGCTGATTTAGTGGGATAAATATTACAGCCCATGCGCCTTGTCAATAAACTTGATATAATATAAAAACTGCTTGGGATTGGTCAAGACAAACCATGCGCACTCAAAAATTTAAGAATCTTTGCCCGACCATAGGCAATGCGCTAACCCTGGTCGGGCAGAAAGGCTCCAGGCAAACAGGAACAAAAAAACATTCAAAGCTTCTTCCTTGCTGCAAAAATGCCGGTGAGATGATATAAACCTGTTTTTATCCAAACCATTAACCCCTAACCCGACCACTGCGAAATACCATGTATTCATGGAAGCTGGAAAACGAACGACTGGAGGCGGAATCTTACCTGAGCGGCTGCCGGAGCGACTTTACCGCAACCTACATGCAGGTGGCCAACCTCCAGTACATTATCGCCCAACAGCCGGAGATTGTGCAACCCGGCACAGTTTCCGCCCTTCTTTGCGTGCTTGAGGGCAAGGAGCACCACAGCCAGCGGCAGGTTTTTTTTCTGTTCAAAAAAGCCGCTGATGCCCTGGCTGCCATTGTCTCGAATGAACCCCCCGGTGAAACCGCCAACCAGGCACGACTGGCCCTCACACGGGTTCTATCCGGCCACAACGGTCACCCTTTTCGGGCCGCGGCTGAAGCCATGGGCGCCCTGCCTCTGACCATTCAAGGCCCCGACCCCGCCTATTTTCACATTCATAAGCCCCAGGTGCGCCCCCTCAAGGCCATATCCAGCATTACCGGAAAAGCGCCGGCGCCCGGCCAGAGGCAATGGATTGGCAGAAGCCTGGTCATTGAACTGCCGGCCGAACCCACGCGTCTGCTGGTACTAAAATTTGCCCGGCCGGGCCAACCCCTTTCGGCTCTGACAGTCGAAACCCGATGGATGGACTATTTATGCGAGAACCCGATTTCAAATGCCGGATGGTTTGAGATCCCGGAGCCGATGGCCCGGCCTGCCGGCTCTGTATACCGAATTGACGCGGCCGATCTCAACATCCCGGCATCTCTTGATATTGACCCCGGTCGGTATGCCATTGCCTTTAAAGTCTGCCGGCAATATTTTCAATATCCCAATCATCGGGAAAACGACAAAATGCCAGGCATAACGGCCTGCCAGGCCATTTTAGGCAAAAATGCCAGGATTTTCGGCCACCTGGCATCCCTTGGCATTATCCACACGGCGCCCATACCGCTTTTTCATAACCGCGTCCAGCGCCGCCACCGGGAAGACCAGGGGCTGTATGCGTGGCGGCGCGGCGGACGGCTGGATCAGTGGCTTGCCTCCTGCCGGTTCCCGAACTTCAGCAGCAGCGGCATCCGCGATTTCGAGCACTTTATCGCATTCGACGGGTCGGCCCGCCAGT